>Ga0364887_10340_pt1 | contig 26518 bp, 14 predicted proteins | sample ExccelJu500001D4_4_FD_206924 | JGI IMG/M metagenome (GOLD analysis project Ga0364887, IMG submission 206924) | Enriched cells from Trout Bog Lake Hypolimnion, Wisconsin, USA - BchlTB.July23.5000.01.D4 | ecosystem: Environmental > Aquatic > Freshwater > Lake > Hypolimnion/Profundal zone | place...
GAAAAGGAATATTACAATTGACAAATGTGGTATACAATCCGCTAAAACTACCAATTGGTGTTCCTAAACCCGAAAAATTACCACTACCATCAGAAATATATGCCGTAAAAACATTATTGACCCTTACCAATGCATCATCAGCATCAGCAGACGTAACAGCTGAATTACGAGATGAATTAAGTGGAGGTGGTTTTAGCCCTGCAACTTTAACTGGAAATAGTTTTAGTATTACCCTAGCGAGAACTTATTACACATTTACTTTAAAAGCTGTTTTATCTGGCGTAGTTAGTACAAAAAGTTATTTTTTAATAAATTCTACAAATAATCTAGCATTAGCTACGAATGGACAAGCTGGTAAATGTCTTCCAGATTCTATGAGTTATAAAATTGATGTTTCATCCAGCACAGGAATAGCAACAAATTTCCCAGCAACACTTTATTTTGTTAATTGGGGAGATGGAAGTACAGATTTGTTCACACAATGTACGCTTATTAATAAAGGTGGAAATATTAGCCATTTATATACAAAGACATCTTGTTCTCAGAATACCGGAACATTTACAATTACAGATTCTTTAATTAATCCATTCCTGGCTACTTCACATAATAAGAATTGTGAGCAACCTCATGTAACAACATCAACAACAATTTTTTATAAACCTACAGCCAGTTTTATTGGACCTCCAACTGGGTGTGTAAACAAGTCTGTAATTTTTGCAAACACTAGTTCTCCTGGTCAAAGACTAAATCAAAGTGGAGCTGGATGCGATAGTTCTGCATTTTATACCTGGACTATTAATGACTCCATAGTATATAATGATACTGTTCCCAATTTGAATCCTCCTCTTAATCATATATTTACATCTCCAGGAACTTATAAAATAGGTTTAATAGTAAATAATGGCAGTTGTGATATTGCAACAGCTACAGGGACGATTTGTATTGATACTTTACCAGTAGCCAAATTTAATCTACAAGACCATGTTTGTTCAAAGGAACCCTTTTATCCTAATAATCAAACTAAATCGATTAATTGCCAGGACCTGCATTATTCTTGGAATGTATTGGATTCATTGGGCAACCCTACAGTTCCTTTAGGAAATTATTCTATTACAGATAGTAAGGGTACGGTCAATCCCAAAATATACGATCCAACTATCACAATTAATGTTCCTGGTAAATATAGAATTCTTTTAAATGCAATAGATAGTTGTGGTGCTGATACTTTATCTTATCCTATTTTAGTTTCTGGTACTTTAAATGTTGGATTTCCTTTTAAATCAATATCCTATTGTGAGGATAGCATGACCATTAATTTTGCAACAAACCTTTCTCACCGGCCTACCTTTAGCAGTGAATATGGTTATTTCGAAAACTATTTATGGGAACTTTCACCTAGAGCCAGTTTTGTATCCCCATCATTAGCTACAGACAGTATGCCTGTAATAAAGTTTTCGGGTTATGGAACCGATTCGGTAAAAGTGATCTATACCAATAATTGTGGGGTAGATTCTGCCACTCAGATTATTATATTTAACCAGCCTGTTACCGCATTTGCCGGTAATGATACCAGTCTTTGTAATAATGCAACTTCATTGCCATTAAATGGAATTGTTACAGGACCAGTAAAGAACTTAAGTTGGGCAACAATAGGAGGTGATGGTAAATTTTCACCAGATTCAATCCACGCAACAACTGTATACAATTTTGGAGCTAGTGATAAAGCAACCGGATCTGTAAAACTCATTTTTACAGCAACATCCAGTACTCCCACAGCCTGCCAACAGACTGTAATAGATACAATGATGGTTACCATTTTGCCCCTAAATACTGGTAAAGATTCTTCATTAACCATCTGTTCGGGTACCAGACTACAATATATTCCAACTTCACCGCTTAAGGGAAGTACATATTCCTGGAATACTTCACCAAGTGGTCCTGTTACAGGATATAATAATGGTTCAGGTTTCTTGATTAATGATTCTTTAGTAAATACAGGGTCAGTAGATGCAACTGTTATATATAATATTTTACCATTTTTCAGTAATTGCCCATCAGGTTCGCAGCCATATACTTTATCCGTATTGGTAAAACCTGTCCCGGTGTTTACTGCAAAAGCTTCGCCCGATAGCATTTGTACCAATCAAACTACCAATATTGCCCTAACATCATCTTTAGAACCAGCAGCAATTACTTATAGCTGGACAGCCAGTGCTTTGCCTGCTAATACGGTAACAGGTTTTACTAATAAAGACAATCAGTATGTTTCCGGCATATATCAAACACTTATCAATAGTAGTACTTTGAGTAATGGAACTGTTAGCTATATTATTAGTTCAACTGGTAATACTGGTTGTATTGGATCAGTTGATACTACTTTGAATATACTTGTATTTGCTACTCCTACCCAGGCAAATGCTGGTGGCAAAAAAATCCTATGTGATTCATCAAATTTCACTTTATCAGGAAATAATCCATTAGTTGGAGTGGGTACCTGGAGCCAGGTTCCCCTTATCAGTCATTCAAATGTAGTTTTTGCTAGTCCGCATGTATATAATACTCCCATCTCCAATATAACTGCGGCACCTGATAGTATCCGTTTGGTATGGAGTATATTAAACAGTAATAATAACTGCCCGCCAAGTACAGATACATTTGTTCTGTTAAACAGGCCTCCGGTTACCATTGCCAATGCAGGAAAAGATACTGTTATTTGTAATTTTACGACTACTCAAAATAATGCTATTTCCCTACATGCAAATGCAGACCCAACACGCCCCTATGAGACTGGGATATGGAGCATTATTTCCCAGCCAGCAAATGGAAATGCAACTTTTTCAAATATTAATAGCCCAACATCCGGATTCACTTATGCAACATCGGGAACTTATAAAATAAGCTGGACTATTTTCAACGATGCAGGTTGTGCAACTTCAGCAGATACCATTACTATTATTGTAAATGATAAGCCGGTTAGCGGAACCGTTACCAGTACTAATAATAATACCTGTTCCGGAAATGCAACCAGTTTTGTATTGACTAATTATACAGGAAATATTGTAAAATGGCAATACCGTTTACAGCCTTTTGCAAGTAATATCTGGAAGGATTCTTTGATTACCAAAGACACGATCAATTTCCTGAATGTTACAGACACATTTGAAGTAAGGGCAATTGTAGGTTCAGGTGCTGTAAACGGATGTTTTTCCCAGGATACGAGTACTGCATTTATAATGAATGTAAATCCTCCTACAGTAGGCGGACTAACTGCATCTGATGCTACAGCCTGTTATAATAATAATGGAGGTATCATTAAACTTACTGGATATGTAGGTACTGTTTTAAACTGGGAACAATCTTCCGATAATGGTAATTCCTGGTCATTGGTTTCAAATACAACAGATTCACTTATTTATACCAATCTTGCACAAACTACCTGGTTCAGGGCTCAGGTTGCCAGTGGTGTTTGTTCAGCTTTAAATTCTGGTATTACAAAAATAACTGTATTACCTGCTTTAACTGTTGCGAATGCAGGGCCTGACCAGTATTTATGTGCTTTTGATTCCACTCAATTAAGCGGGAATACTCCTGTTGCAGGAAAAGGAGTATGGCATCAGATTGCAGGTTCATCTGTCGTAATTTCCAATGACAGCCTTCCTAATACATGGATTAAGGGTTTGCTAACCAATACTTCCTATTCTTTTGAATGGAGTATCTCCAATGGTGTTTGTCCGGCGTCAAAAGATACTGTTGTGATTTACAATTATCCTGCAGTATATAACACAATTGACAGTATTTCCTATGTGATTTGTTCCGGACAGTCAGTTTCTATAACTGCAAAGCCAGCCAGTGGTGGTAATGGAACCATACAATACCAGTGGCAACAAAGTGCGGATAGTATTACATGGGTCAATTTGGTGAATGATACATTATCTACTTTAAGTTTCTCTCCAGCTGCAACAGTATATCTGCGCAGAATGGTAACTGCTTTCTGTACTTCTCTAAGTAATGCTGTAAAAGTTACTGTTCAGCCAGGTATTAGTAATAACAATATTTTATCCAACCAGGTGGTTTGTTACAATACCACTGCAACAAGCCTCACAGGAACCACACCTACCGGCGGGGATGGCAATTACCAGTATCAATGGCAATCGAGCATCGATACCGGCAAAACCTGGACCAATATTCCTGCTGCTAATACAATTAATTATTCACCTGGAATTTTAACTCAAACTATTCAGTTCAGAAGACTGGTAAGTACTACACTTTGTTCCGGCCCGCAAAGTAATATCAGTAATGTGGTGGTGATGACGGTAATATTGAATGCAAAAGCAACATTTACATATACGACTGATAAAGGTTGTGTACCTTTTAATTTATCCAATGTTATTCAGGGTATTCCCAATATCAATGATACAATCTATAACTGGTATGCAAACAATACATTCATTGGAAACGGAATTAATTTCCCCGGATATATCATTAATAATGGAGGAGATTCTGTAGCAATTCAGTTAAAAGTACAAAATCATTGTACGGTTGACAGTATGGAACAGGAGTTTTATACCTATCCGGTTCCCGTACCTTCCTTTACAGTAAGTGACAGTTCCGGTTGTGGTCCATTGACAGTCAACATCAGTAATACCAGTAAATCTCCTGGTTTATATAGTTTTAAATGGAATTTTGGAAATGGAGTTACCTCTACTTCCTTTAATCCACCTTCAGTTACTTATCCACCTAATCCCAATAACCTGGATACCACTTATACCATTACCCTTACTGAATACAGCATTTGTGATACAGTAACTATTCAGAAAAATATTGTTGTGCACGCTGCTCCTCAGGTATTTTTTACACCGGATAAAACTGTTGGGTGTTCACCCATGACAGTTAGGTTTAACAATACCAGCAGGGGTATTGGGAATACATTTTTATGGAATTTCGGTGACGGGTTTACGCTTGCAACGAATCAGGATTCCCTGGTACACCATACCTATCATTCAGGATTTCCGGTTACGTATAAGGCTTCTCTTATATCTACCAATTCCTGCGGATCAGATACACTTTCCTACCTGATTGTAGTAGCACCGAACCCAATCTTTCCCGATTTTGCAGTAAACGGAACAGAATTAGCCGGATGTAATCCGCATACTGTTCATTTTATTAATAATACATCCGGTGCCAGTACTTTTCAATGGAATTTTGGAGACGGTAATATTCTCACAACCAATAAAGGGGTTGATACCATAACACATATTTATACCCAATCTGGTAATTTTACAACTTCAATGGTTGCTTCCAACAGTTGTACGGATACCTCTGCTTTCAAGAATATTACAGTATTAGCAACTCCTGTAGCTGCATTTACCGCCACACCGGTTACAGTTTGTATAGGTGATAGCGTTCATTTCTTAAATCAAACGGATTCTGCTACGGGTTATAACTGGACATTTGGAGACGGAGGTAGTTCTGTTTTAACCAACCCTGTCTATTTATATAATGCTGTTGGCACTTATACAACCCGTCTGATAGCCGCTCGGCAATATGGCGGGGGAATTTCCTGTATTGATTCAGCAAAAGCAACCATTAATAAAGTAGCTTCATTGCCAGGACTGTTCAGTGTATCTGACAGTATTGGAAACTGTGTTCCCTATACTATAACTTTTACCAATAAGAGCGGTATTTCCAGAATTACCACCTGGGATTTTGGGGATGGCACAAAGGATACCGGAGATATTGTTCAACATACTTTTATGGTAGCCGGATCCTATACGGTAAATATGACAGCGATCGATCCTGGTGGCTGTACTTTTAATGCCAGCAAAAATATTTTGATTAACGGTCCCAAGGGAAGTTTTGTTTACACCAATGGGGTAGTCTGTCAAAACAATGCTGTCTTTTTCCAGGCAGCCATTGCCAATACCGATTCTATCCGTTGGGATTTTGGTGATGGAACGTATGCCACTTCAACAGGGTCAACCATTTACCATACTTATCAGCAATCAGGTAATTTTATCCCTGCCATCAACTTATACCATGGTGCCAATTGTATACTTAAAATTCCAGGTACTGATACTATTAAAATGGATATACTGAAAATCGGTTTTATAGTTTCTGCACAGAATAATTGCGGCAATTCACTGATTGCTTTTAAAGATACTTCTTACAGTTATTTCGGATTGACAAGTCATAGCTGGAATTTCGGGGATGGCTCATCTTTAAACACAAATATCAATCCATCACATACTTATACGAGCAGCAATAACTGGCCCATACAATTAATCATTCAATCTGCTACCGGATGTACAGATACTTTGCAGGAATTCCTTCCTGTTAAAGTTCACCAATTCCCGCTGGCTTCCGCACAAGCGGATTCCTTTGGTTGTGTAAATAATGCTGTTCATTACCATGCTATCGTAAATTCTGCAGATTCAGTAATCTTAATGAACTGGAAATTTACCGGTAATGTTATTAAAACAGGACTCACTTCCACAGAAACCTATACGGCACCGGGCACTTATACCACCAGTTTTGTAGTGGGTACTTTATATGGATGTTATGATACTGCAACAGTAAATATTACAGTCAATCCTATTCCCAATGTAAGTATTACCACTGCTTCCAATATTTTATGCCTGGGTACTTCGGCTCAGCTCTATGCCAATGGCGCACTCACTTATCAATGGTCACCTGTTAATTTCTTAAGTTGTACCACCTGCAGCAATCCGATTGCTGATCCGAATAGTTCAATAGCATATACCGTTACCGGATTTAACAGTTTCGGTTGCAGTAATTCGGACTCTGTGAATGTTCTGGTTATCCAGCCTTTCAGCCTGGCAGTATTACCAAATGATACCATCTGTATTGGCCAATCTGTAAGGCTTGCAGCTTCGGGTGCTGCACTGTATAACTGGTTCCCTTCTACCGGACTGGATAACCCTGCCATACCAAATCCGTTGGCCAATCCAACTATTACTACAAAATACAGGGTAATAGGAACTGATAATAATAATTGTTTCCGCGATACTGCTTATGTAAATGTTGCTGTAGGGAATTACCCGGTTATTAATCTTGGACAGGATAAGATTGCATCTACAGGTACTCAGTTGCAGTTAACTCCTTCCTTTATCAATGGGCCGATCAATATCTGGAGCTGGACACCCCCCACTTATTTAAGTTGTACAGATTGCGAACAGCCGATTGCAACAGTTGAGAATAATATTTGCTATACAGTTACCGGAACCAATATTTTTGGATGTGCATCTACTGATACCATCTGTATCAAAGCATTTTGTGAAAGTGCCCAGGTATTCATACCCAATGCTTTTACACCAGATGGGGATGGTAAAAATGATATCCTGATGGTCAGGGCTACCGGTATTCAGTTAGTAAAGAGTTTCAAAGTATATAACCGATGGGGCCAGGTTGTATTTGACCGGGCCAATTTTATTCCTAATGATCCTAAAAATGGCTGGGATGGCCGTGTAAATGGGGTCATGCAACCGTCGGAAGTATATGTCTATACCTGTGAAGTGGTATGTGATAACGGCACCCCATTTGTTTATAAAGGAAATGTTGCTATTTTAAAATAAGTTGTATGAAAAGAAAGTGGTTGATCCTGTTTTTAATAGTTGGGGTAAATTGGGGATATTGTCAGGATATCACTTTTTCTCAGTTTTATGCCCAGCCAGTGCTGCGTAATCCGGCATTGGCAGGTGTATTTGAAGGAGATATCCGGGTGAGTGGCATTTTCCGCAATCAATGGCAAAGTGTAACTGTACCTTTTCAAACTACCAGTTTGAGTACAGAATATAAATTGCCGTTTAATAAATTCAACGACTGGTTAACTATAGGTATGGAAATGTCGAATGATGTTGCCGGCGATATTAAATTGCAGAATACCCAGCTGCTTCCTTTTTTGAATTTTCATAAATCACTCAATGATAATGCAGAACAATATTTGTCTGTAGCATTTATGGGGGGGCCGGTTTATTCGCAGTTTGATCCAACTAAATTGCAGTTGGATGACCAGTTTGTGAACGGGGCTTTTAATCCCAATAATCCAACCCAGCAAGTATTTACCAGAACCGGATTTACCTACTGGGATGCATCTACCGGGGTTTCTTTCAGTACAGTTTTTAATGAAAATGATCATTTGTATTTCGGCATAGGAGTATTCCACTTCAACCATCCAAAGGTTGCTTTTTATACCGGGGATAAGACCAGTATTTTAAATACAAAATATGCGTTAAATGCTGGTGTTACCCTGAATACTTCTGAAGTTAATAAGCTGATTTTTTATGCTGATTATTTCAGGCAGGGGAAAAATGAACAATTTTTAGGTGGTGCTACCTACAATACTGAAATCTTCAGGAGATATTCTGATAATAAAACCGTTTCTTTTGATATGGGTGCTTATTATCGATGGAATGACGCCCTGATTCCCACGCTACGCCTGGATATGTATGATGTGAGTGGGGGAATCAGTTATGATATCAATGTATCCAGCCTTAAAACCGCCTCTCAATGGAGGGGAGGATTTGAGTTTTCACTGATTTACCGAACAAAACTGAATAGCCGTTCTGCACTGGAAAATAAAGTGCTTTGCCCTACTTTTTAAAGCTATACAAAGCACTGCTCTAATTAAGCAGATCCCTTTTTACCTGTAGAATTGGCGTATTATCCTTTGATAAACTTTTACAGCGATCGGATTTGATTTACATTTGAAATCAAATTTCATTCAGTGATTATAGAAGCATTATACCGGATTTTTCAACAATATCCCTCTATACAGACAGATAGCAGGAAACTAAAAGCAGGCGATATTTTCTTTGCCTTAAAAGGCCCGAGCTTTAACGGAAACCAGTTTGCTGTAAAAGCACTTGAAACAGGAGCAGCTTATGCAGTGATTGATGAACCGCAGGAAGGTGACCCTAGCCGGTTGATACTCGTGGATGATGTATTACAAACCCTGCAGGAACTGGCCAGATTTCACCGCCTCCAGTTTACTATTCCATTCATTGCCATTACCGGCAGTAATGGTAAAACCACCACCAAAGAACTGGTCAGTACAGTACTGTCCAGCCAGTATACTACCTATACCACACAAGGAAATTTGAACAATCATATTGGCATACCCCTTACTATATTAAGTGTAAAAAAAGATGCTGCATTTGCAGTCATTGAAATGGGAGCTAATCATCAGAAGGAAATTGAAGGCTATTGTACATATACATTACCTACACATGGTATTATTACCAATTGCGGTAAAGCTCACCTGGAAGGCTTTGGCGGAGTAGCCGGTGTTAGAAAAGGTAAGGGAGAACTCTTTGATTTTCTGAGGGCCAATAATGGTGTTGTTTTTGCGTATGATGAATATGATTATTTACATGAAATGACGGAAGGAATCAGTCAGGTGTACTGGTATGGAATCAACAATGGTTCTGTATGTGGAAGAATATGGAATAATGATACCTTTATCCAGGTTGCTTTTACAAAAGGTATTGAAATAACCAGTGTCCAAACACAGCTGGTAGGTGAATATAATCTGCCCAATATTCTCTGTGCTGCTGCAGTGGGCACTTATTTTGCTGTGCCTGCACCAAAAATAAAATCTTCACTGGAAAATTATGCACCATCCAATAGCCGTTCACAGATGATGGTTAAGGGAACTAATCATTTTATTCTGGATGCTTATAATGCCAATCCTTCCAGTACTAAACTGGCTATTGAAAACTTTGCAAAATTACAGGCAACACAAAAAATACTGATGCTGGGGGGGATGATGGAATTAGGAACCGAAAGTCTGGAAGAACATGCTTTGATCATTGAACTGATTCATAAATACAGGTGGACAAAAGTTGTATTAGTTGGTGGTGACTATAAAGAAATCCCTCATCATTATTTATATTTCAATACCTCAGCAGAAGCTGCTGTATGGTTAAAAGAACAGCATTTTGAAAACAGTTATTTTTTAATAAAAGGATCCCGCAGTATGCAGATGGAAAAAGTACTGGAATAAATTAAGCAGGTAGACGGTCATGATTGGTTTGTTAAAATAATGTTACTAAAACCTTCTTTTTTTAAAGGTGGGTTACTTTTCTTCTGTTTGGGTATTAACCAGTAAATAAGCAGACTGTTCATTTAATATCCTACTACGACACGCTTGTCTGCATGAAAATAACTTCACGTTTGTAAAGCCAGAAAAAGAAAGAAAATTGTATTCAAGAGACTACTGTAACCAGTAGGAAGGAAACGTGTATTCATTATTAATTTAAAAATTGAAAAGATGAAAAAAACAGGATTAAACAACATTGCAAGAAAGTTTTTTGCAGGTAGTATTTTAGCAACCGTATTATTTTTAACCGCTCAGAACAAAGTATTTGCGAATACTGAGGTTAAGAATACAGTTCAGACTGAAAAAGGATTAGCTGAAAAAGCATCCGTTAAGTATGTAGGAAGCAGTGATGAAAATTTATTGTTTCGTGTAAACTATAACAATGTAAATGCAAATGCATTTACTGTTGAAGTTACCGATGAAAACAATGAAGTGATCTACACTACAGTAGTAAAAGCAAAGAATTACGAAAAAACATTTGCTTTACCTAAATCACTGGATCTGAACAAAATCAGCTTCTCTATCAAGTCAACTGAAGGTGCTTACACTCAGAGCTTCAGCCTGAATGTAAAAACAGTTGAAGTTGCGAACGTAGTTGCAAAAAACAACTAATTCATTTAACACTAACAGGTTTACAGGACACCGGGTTTTACCCCGGTGTTTTTTTGTATATCCTGAGAACGGAATGATCATTCTTTTCCTGTATTCAGTAACAATAATTGGATATAGGTCGCTTCAGATAGTTAAAAAGTAATCCAGATACTCAGTATCCTGATAATATACGGAGTAAGTATGGCAGTAAAAATTCCATTGGCAATTAAACCCAGGCTGGAATAGGCACCATAAGTTGGACTGATTTCCATTGATTTGGAAGCACCCACTGCATGTGCTGCTGTACCCATGGATAAGCCCTGTGCTATGGGATTATTGATATGCAGCCATTTCATAAAAGTATAACCGAATATCGCCCCAAAAATACCCACTACAATTACCACAGCCGCAGTAAGCGGTGGGATACCTCCAATTACATGGGATACTTCAATAGCGATAGGTGTTGTTACAGATTTGGGCGCCAGTGATAATATAACCGCTTTGGAAGCACCCAGCCATTTGGCTACCAGTACTACAGACACAATACCAACAATACAGCCTGCCAGCTGAGATAAAATAATTTGTACAGCCTGCTTTTTTATTTTTTCCAGCTGCATAAATAAAGGCACACCCAATGCTACTACGGCAGGTTTTAAAAAGAACTGGATCAGTTTAGCCCCTTCATGGTAGGCGTTATAATCAATTTTAAAAATGGTAAGAAAAGCTATGATTACCACAATGGAAACGAGAATAGGATTCAGTATAATCAGTTTTAGTTTTAACTGAAGTTGCTGTGCCAGGTAAAATACCAGAAAGGTAAAGGACAAGGCAAATATTTCTGTCTGAAAAAAACTATGCATTATTTTTTCCTCATAATTTGGTGCGTCCAGCCAGTTACTGCCAGCACCAGTATAGTGCTTACAGCTGCTGAAATGATAATGGGCCAGAATTCCGCTTTAATAATATCCAGGTACAACATAATGGCTACACCCGGGGGTACAAAAAACAAAGGCAGGTTACTTACTAGAAAATCGGACATTACTTTTACTGATTTCAGTTTCACCCATCCCAGTTTAAGGAAAAGGGTTAGCAGTAACATACCAATAATACTGGAAGGTAGCGGGATGCCGGTAAATTTCACCACCAGCTCTCCCAATGCCAGGCAGCCAAAGATGATCACACATTGTTTAATCACGTTTTTTTGGAATTGGTGTACACAAAATTACTGCAGGCAATCTTCTTTTCCAATAAACATGCAAACCATCATATTATAGAATCGAATGCTGTACTGCATTTTGCTGGAATTTGCTGTTTTGACTATGTGTTAAACAATAGTTTGCTTATATTCATGTTTTACACCACAGCTATGAGAAAAATCTTATTATTCCTTTGTATTCAATCCCTTTATTTATATACGCTTGCACAGCAGGCCGACCTGATTATCAAAAATGGTAAAGTACTGGATGGTACCGGCAATAGCTGGATATATGCAGATATAGCTGTAAAAGACGGTAAAATCATTGCCATCGGAAAACTGAAATCTTATGCTGCATCCCGAACAATTGATGCGGCAGGTTTAATAGTCAGTCCCGGTTTTATTGATGTGCATACGCATATAGAAGGTGATGAAAAAAAGAACCCTACTGCAGATAATTTTATTTATGATGGGGTAACTACTGTTATTACCGGAAACTGCGGTATTTCAAATGTTGACCTGGGATTGTATTTCAGGCAGCTGGATAGTCTGGGGTTATCTATTAATACTGCTTCCCTGATTGGCCATAACGATATCCGAAAAGCGGTGATGGGCACTGCCCTGCGCGACCCCACTGAAGCTGAAATGCAGCAAATGGAAGGGCTAGTGGCAAAAGCTATGCAGGATGGTGCGGTAGGTATGAGTACTGGACTGATTTATATTCCGGGTACCTATTCCAAAACAGAAGAAGTGGTAAGGCTGGCCAAAGTGGTGGCAGCTTATCATGGTATTTATACCAGCCATATGCGGGATGAGGGCGATAGTGTAACCGCCGCCATTGAAGAAGCCATGCATATTGGACGGGTAGCTAAACTGCCGGTTGAAATTTCGCATTTTAAATTAAGTGGTCAGCAAAACTGGGGCAGAAGTACAGAAACCGTACCCATGATTATCAAAGCAAGGGAAGAAGGGCTGGATGTAACGATCGACCAATATCCCTATACAGCCAGTTCTACTTCTTTAAGCACTTTATTGCCCGATAAAATACTGGCGGATAGTCAGGATTCAATTGTTGCCAGATTAAGCGATCCGGAGACAGTTAAAAAAACAGTGGACTACATGCTGGCTAAACTGGCTAAAAGAAAACTGCAGCATTTCAATTATACGGTGGTTGCTTATTATAAAGCCGATACCAGTTTAAACGGAAAAAGCATTGAGGAAATCAATACCTTAAAGGGCAGGAAACATGAAGCAGGGGAAGAAGCCCTGACTATTATAGACATGATGAAACAGGGAGGAGCTTCCATGATATTTCATGGTATGAGTGAAACCGATGTAACCAATATCATGAAGTATCCTTACAATATGTTTGCCAGTGATGCCAGTATACGCATTTATGGGGCAGGTTCCCCGCATCCACGCGGCTATGGTACCAATGCCAGGGTATTGGGTAAATATGTTCGGGAAGAGCATATATTATCGCTGGAAGAAGCTATCCGGAGAATGACCAGCCTCCCTGCACAAAAATTCCAGTTAAAGGACAGGGGTTTATTAAGGGAAGGATTTGCAGCTGATATTGTAGTATTTGATCCTGCTACAGTAAAAGACATGTCCACTTACAGTCAGCCTCACCAATACAGTACTGGTTTTAAATATGTAATCGTAAATGGAGCAGTAACATTGGATAATGGCAAACATACTGGCCTGCGAAACGGAAAAGTGATCAAAAAAGAAAACTGAATTATTACCAATTTCAATCAATATGAAACAACTCCTACTGTTATTGCTGTTGCCTGTTCAGCTGCTGGCACAGAAACCTTCAATGCTGGATTTTAAATCCTACCCCTTTCCCACTGAATTATGCAGTGCATCTAAAGGTGCAAAAATTGCCTGGGCTGTTAATGAACAGGGCAGGAGGAATATTTATGTTGCCGAAGGCCCTACCTATTTACCCGTAAAGATTACAGATTTTAACAAGGATGACGGCCAGGAGATCAGTAGTCTATCCATTTCAGATAATGGCAAATGGGTGGTATTTGTAAGAGGGGGCGACCATGGTGCCAATTGGGATGGGGGCTTGCCACTGAATCCATCTTTTGAAACCATACCTACTAAAGTGCAGGTCTGCAGCGTGGCATTTACAGGCGGCCCTGTAAATGTTCTTTCTGAAGGTGATTATCCGGAAATTGCTCCCGGAAGTAGCTCTGTGGCATTTATAAAAGGCGGACAAGCCTGGGTATGTGCCATTGATTCTGCCGGGAAAGCTAAAAATATATTTACAACAAGGGGAACGGTTGGTTCCCTCGAATGGTCACCCGAAGGCAATCAATTACTGTTTGCTGCCAACCGGGGAGACCATTCCATTATCGGTATTTATTCCAATGCCAGCAACCCGTTGATATGGGTGGCCCCTTCTTTTTACAGGGATCAGAATCCACATTGGTCGCCCGATGGCAAACAGGTAGTATTCACCCGTATGAATGGAAGGGGAGGAGCTCCGGATTCTTTATTACCCCGGAAACCCAATCCCTGGTCTATCTGGGTGGCCGATATCAGTACCGGTCATGCAACCCGTTTATGGAATTCTCCTAAAACTTTAGAGGGTTCTTTTCCTTCCACTGATGGAGGTGCCAACTTACACTGGGCAGCCAATAACCGGATCGTATTCCTTTCTTATCAGGATGGCTGGCCGCATTTATATTCCATCAATGCTGCCGGGGGCACTGCCCAATTACTCACGCCTGGTAAGTTTATGGCAGAACATATTTCCCTGAGTGCAGATAGAAAATGGCTAACGTTCAGTGCCAATACTGGTCCTGATGCAAAAGATATTGAAAGAAGGCATGCTGCCAGGGTAAAGGTAGACCAGCCGGGGATTGAAGTGTTGACACCTGGTACAGGAGTAGAATGGGCACCTGTTTTATTAAACGATAATCAAAGCGTAGCGTATATCAGTGCAACGCCGCAAAGGCCACCTTTGGCTGCAGTACTGCCCTTAAACTGGCCTTTTCAGAAACAGATTTTACTGGGAGAAAACCTGATTCCATCCAATTTCCCGCAACAGCAACTGGTGATTCCAAAACAGGTAATTTATACATCAGCCGATGGTTTTGAAGTGCATGCCGATTTATTTGAACCTGCCAATATAGGCACCGGTAAGCATCCTGCCATTGTATTTGTGCATGGGGGGCCGCCCCGCCAAATGCTTTTAGGCTGGCATTATTCTGATTATTATGCCAATGGGTATGCCTGTAATCAATACCTGGCCAGCCTGGGTTTTGTAGTCTTATCTGTCAATTATCGTTTAGGTATCGGATACGGTTATGGTTTTCATCATCCAGCTAATGCTGGTTTATTTGGTGCTGCTGAATACAGGGATATAGTTGGCGCCGGTAAATGGTTGCAACAGCAAAGCTTTGTAGATGGTAAAAGAATAGGCATTTATGGCGGTTCCTATGGTGGGTACTTAACAGCTATGGCCCTTTCGCGTGACTCAAAATTATTTGCTGCAGGCGTAGATATACATGGTGTGCATGACTGGGTGGAACTGTCTAACCTGGTAAAAGACTTTGCCGGCAAATATGAAAAAGCACCTGATTATGAGAAAGCATTACAGGTAGCCTGGCAATCCTCTCCGGTATCCTCTATTAAAACCTGGACCTCTCCGGTATTAATTATTCATGCAGATGATGACCGCAATGTTCCGTTTAACCAGAGTGTGGATTTAATTAACCGGCTGGAAAAACAAAAAGTGCCTTTTGAAACCAAAATGATTGTAGATGATACCCATCACTGGATGAAGTTCTCCAATGCAGTGGATGTATATGCTGCTGCAGCGGCTTATTTTGTACAACAACTTAAACCCTGAAACTTTTAAATACCATTAGACATTAATAAAACGATTATGAGAAAACTGTTATTTGTATTTGTACTTTTTCTGGCCCTGCACAGTGCAGCCCAAAACCCCTATTTAAAATTTCATTACAAATCTATCCTGGTAGATACCCATAATGATATCCTGGAACAATGCATTAATAAGGGCTATAGTTTTGACCAGGACCTAAGGGGTAAAACCCATTCAGACCTGGCCAGGTTTAAACAGGGGGGTGTTAAATTGCAGTTGTTTTCTGTATGGTGCGATGGCCTGCAGAAAAACCCTTATGCCTATGCCAACCGGATGATTGATACGGTAAATGCAGTTGCCAACCGAAATCCTGAAAAAATAAAAGTGGTGTATAATAGCAAGGAAATGTACAAAGCTATTAAACACCACCAGCTTGCTGCCATGTTTGGTGTGGAAGGCGGGCATATGATTGAAGATGATATTGATAAACTGGACAGCCTTTATAAACGTGGCACCCGATACATGACTTTAACCTGGAATAATTCCACTTCCTGGGCTACCAGTGCCATGGAAGAAACCAATAAAAAGGATTTAACCCATAAAGGGTTAACCGACCTGGGCAAACAGATTGTGCAACGTATGAACAAGCTGGGTATGATTGTTGACCTTAGCCATGTAGGAGAACAGACTTTCTGGGATGCCATTCATACCACTACCAAGCCCGTAGTAGTTTCTCACAGCAGTGTGTATAGCTTAAACCCTGTTTTCAGGAACCTGAAGGATGACCAGATTAAGGCTGTTGCTGCCAATGGAGGTGTGATACAGGTTAATTTCTTTTCTGGTTTTTTAGACAGTACTTATAATACCAAGAAAGCAGTATTTGCCAAAAAGCATCAGGCAGAACTGGATTCCTTATTGAAGATAAATCCGGAACATTATTTTGCGGATGATTATTTGTTTACCAAATACCCTGATGAGGTAAAAGCCATGCGGGCACCTTTTGATCTGGTGATTACGCATATAGATTATATCGTGAAACTGGTAGGGGTGGATTATGTAGGACTGGGATCAGACTTTGACGGTATTGAATCTTCTCCGCAGCAGCTGGATGATGTAACCACATATCCGCTTATTACCAAGGCCCTGTTTGAGAAAGGGTATAGTAAAAAAGATGTGAGAAAGATATTGGGAGAAAATTTTTTAAGGGTATTGAAAGCCAATGAAAATTAAAAAAAATGAGGCTTCATTTAAATGAAGCCTCATTTTTTTTATCGCTCTTTATTTTTTATAATAAGGCATATGTAAATCTGTAAAAGCTTTTTCATTTTTTTCCCAGTCATTTAACATTTGGTTGCGGCTATTATTCACAGTATTATTCAGTTGGTTATAGTCATTCACCCCGGCATTCATTTGAGCCACTGCTTTGTTATAAGCATCCACATCTGCCTGGGTTTTATTCCCTTTCAGGTCCATTGATTTTTTTATCTTTTGAAAGTTCTCTTCTTTCAGATAAAAATCCAGCATTTTAGGGATATCTTTTTCTGCTGTCTTTTTATAGAACATAAGGGATTGTTTGCATTGCTGAGCCAGTGCAGGATCTCCCTGAAAACTTCTCAGGCTGTCTGCAGTTAAAGCCTGCAGGCCTTCATTTGCATAGCTGATCAGTGCATTACGGGCCTGTTCTGCCTCCGTAATTTTTTTATTGTTCATCGCTTTGGTCAGCTGTCCATCTTCCCAGTTACATTTAAAAAATATAATATAAACATTGTTGGTGTACCGGGTAAGTTTACTGGCTGTTTCCATTTTCTCTCCAAATTCTGTTTTTTCTTCAATCAGTTTAATATTATACTTAGCAGCAAAATCTTTTTCAGCTTTATTTACCTTTTCGCCTGCTTCCTTTAATTTTTGTTCTGTTTTTTCCTGCAGTAATAAGTAGGCCTGCATCTGGTCAACGGACTGTTCTGCAATCTCTTCCATATTCACGATCTTGGCATAATCTTCATTAAAAACATTGTAACAGAACTGTATATAGTCTATCGTGCTTTTCCGGTAGGAATTATCCCCTTTATATACAGGCAGGGCAATGATTTTATATCGGGTATCATTGATACTTTGCAGTGTTTGCAGCCTCAGTTTTTCCACTTTTCGGGCCCTTCTTCCATGGCCAGCGGCACTCATATAAGCCATATATTTCTGGTCCATTTCATGTTGAGGATCACTGATGGCCGACATATACGCTACAGGGTCGTCATAGCCCTGCGCTTTACCGGTTTTAGAAATAAACAGTATACAAAAAGCCAATACCAATAATTGCGGGAAGTTTTTCATATATGATTAGATTTTGTTTGATGTGATTATTGAATGGTAAAGGAAATAATGCGGTAAGCAGCCTGAATATAAGGGTCTTTTGTCAGCTGTATTTTCCAGGTATCATTAATCGCTGATAAATCTTTATCAGATTGTAAGCGCAGTTTTTCATAACTATGATTATCCACCGTATATGGCGCTTTGGGCATATCATCTGAATCGAAATCAGGCAGGTTTTTATCCAGATCTGCACTTTTTTTAGAGGCTGCCATACCTGCCGCTAAGCTGAGAGGTAATTCAGCTGCTGTATCCTGCATTTCCTGCAGGTGATTAAACAAAGCAATTTTTTTAAAAAAAGTGGTGGTATCAGTCATTGCTTTTGCAAAAGCCTGCAAGCGGGAATAGTCTGTTGCCGGTAAAGGTTTATAATATTTATTAGGTTCAATATTTGCAGCTAGCAGACTGTTTTTATAAGTGGCTTCCCTTCTTGTATCTTTAAAACGGGGTTCCGGTAAAAGAATATCGGGTATTACCCCTTTTTGCTGTGCTGTATTTCCGGAAACACGGTACACTTTTTCAATGGTCAGTTTCAGGTAACTGTCCGTCTTTATTGCTTTGTCAGGATCAAACTCATCCAGAACAATGGTAGTATCCAATGGCATTACTATTTGAGCTGTTGCTTTTCCAAAAGTAGGGGTGCCTGCTATAATTGCACGGTGGTAATCCTGTAATGTACCAGCCACTGCTTCTGAAGCCGAAGCCGAATATCCGTTTACCAACAATAGTAACGGGCCATCGAAAATAGTTCCTCTGTTTACGTCTTTTACGGAATAGGCTTTGCCTTCTTTCGCGCACAATTGGGCAACAGGGCCATAATCTATAAAAATGCCTGATAAATCAGTTGCTTCTTTTAAAGATCCGCCTCCATTAAAACGCAGGTCAATAATCAGTCCCGCAATATTCTCTTTTTTCAGTTTTAAAATCTCTTTAGAAATATCATTGGCACAGCCTTCATCCCCTTTTTCACTATTCTGCCAGTCCGTATAAAAACTGGGCAGTGAGATAAACCCAATATTTTGTGCTCCTTTTAATATAAAGCTTTTCACCCTGCCATCATCCTCCGGATCCTCCTCTTCTTTTTCCTTAGCCAGGGTAACCTGCCTGAAAGTACCATCTGCTTTTTTAATGGTAATGGTAAGGGTTTTGTCGTTACTGGCATCCATCATCCTGTTTATTTCCTCAGCAGTTGCATCACTTACATCCACATTTGCCTGGTTCTCCCATTGAAGCCCTGTAATCTTGTCACCACTGTTCAGCTGTCCGCTTTTAAAAGCAGAACTCCCAGGTTTCAGATGGTCAATAGTAACCTGTCCGTCATCATCCTCATCCAATGTGAATCCGAATATTTTTTTTGTATTACCCAGGCTACTTTCAAAATTCTCTTTTTCTGTCAAAGGAAAATAATTGGTATGGGGGTCGTAAGTGGTAGCCAGGGTTTTGCAATACATGTTGCCCATTCCTTCTGCCAAACCACCCGGACTTTCCAGTTTTCTTTTGATGAATCGCTGAAAGGAAGATTTAATTTTTTTACGGAGTACTGTTTCCAGACTATCATCATAGTTTTTCAGGGTTTTTATATCCATCGAATCAGTGTCTTCATTCCATTGTACCAGATGATTGATCAGATGAACCTGCAGGTGTTTTTTCAGTTTAAGGTTCAGTGTTTTTAAGTCGGCAGCATACGTTGTATCTTCCTTTACGGTATAATGTTCTTTGGTATCCAGGTTAAAAGGCTGGCTGCAATGAAAGGCAACCATACTGTCTACTTGTTTCAGCCTCATCTGATAGAGACTATATAGTTCCTCCAGAAATCCGGTTTTTTTCTGCAGTAATTGCTGGTGTAACTGTAAACGGTATTTGTTTAACTGGTTCATATCAGCCTGCGTAAAAAATAATCGTTCATCATCAATGCTGTTCATAATGCTGGTAAACCAGGCCTCTGAAAAAGCAGCATCAGTTGCCCTGGGCTGAACATGGTATTTCTCTGCCATCCTAGAAATCAGAAAAGCTTTATCCGCTACAGCATCAAAATGCTGGGAATAAGCAGTCAAAAAAGCAATAAAGCAAAACAGGAAAAGCCAGAAAGGTTTTTTCATAAAACAGGGATGAAATATTGGTGGCAATATAAGAATTTGTCACATAAAAAATATTGATAATTGTTGGAGGGTTATCCTTCCTGTAAATTCTTTTCAGGTATACTTGTTATTAGAAGACTGAATGAGTATTTTTGAGCAGGACAATCAACAACCGTATTTCACAGCATGGCCAGATTTGTCCGGCTTTCTGATACAATCATCAACCACTGTTTTTTATATTATGCAGATGAAACCATTATTCCTTTTTCTGTTATTGCCCATACAATTACTGGCGCAGTTTACGCATGAAGAGCTAGCACGATATGAAAAGGAAGCCAGCAGGGTATCCATTATACGGGACAACTGGGGCATACCGCATATCTACGGAAAAAAAGATGCAGATGCCGTGTTTGGTTTATTATATGCCCAGTGTGAGGATGATTTTAACAGGGTAGAAATGAATTATATTGAAAAATGTGGCAGGCTGTCTGAAGTAAATGGGGAAAAAATGCTGTATAGTGATCTGTTGATCCGGATGATTATTGATACTGCCGATGCCAAACACGATTATCAGCAGGCACCTGAATGGCTCAGGAAATTATGTGATGCTTTTGCAGATGGGGTAAATTATTACCTGAGCAAACATCCGCAAACCAAGCCTATACTATTGCACCATTTTGAACCCTGGTATCCATTATTGTGGACGGACGGAAGTATTGGGGCCATCAGTACTGCAGGCTTTACAGAGAATGACCTGCGCAAATTATATGGTAATGAATGGATACAGGATCAGCATGTATATTTCAAAGACAATGCCACTGCTGCAACTGCCCTTAATCCGGTGGATAAGGAAGCACTGGAAGAGCTGTTTACCGGATCTAATGGTTTTGCCTTTGCCCCATCCATTACTGAAGACGGGCATGCTATTTTGTATATCAATCCGCATGTAACTTTTTATTTTCGCCCGGAAGTACAGATGGTGAGTGAAGAAGGATTAAATGTATATGGAGCGGTAACCTGGGGACAATTTTTTGTGTACCAGGGTTTCAATGAGCATTGTGGCTGGATGCATACTTCCAGCAGGGTGGATGTTTCGGATGCCTATATTGAAAAAATTTCACAAAAAGATAATCTGTGGACCTACACTTATGAGCAGGAAAAGAAGCCTGTTACCCTTAAAAAAATCTCCCTGCAGTTTAAAAGAAACGATTCAATAATTCGAAAAGATTTTACTGTATTATATACCCATCACGGTCCGGTAATGGCCCGGCAAAACGGGCAGTTTATCAGTGTACAATCATTTAACCGTTCTGTCATCAGCCTGGAACAAAGCTGGCTACGTACCAAGGCAACCAGTTTTAAAGCTTTTAAACAGATACTGGATATGCGTGCCAATACCAGCAACAATACCGTATATGCAGATGCAGAAGGGAATATTGGGTACTGGCATGGAAACTATGTACCAATCAGGGATACAAACTATCAATGGAATAAACCTGTGGATGGCACTATCAAAGCAACTGAATGGAAGGGGCTGCACACCGTGGATGAAATTGTACAGGTAATTAATCCAGTTAACGGATGGCTTCAAAACTGCAATTCCACCCCCTTTTCTGTGGCAGGGGCTTACAGCCCGCTTAAAAAAAATTATCCTCCCTATATGGCACCGGATGAAGAAAACTTCAGAGGTATTAATGCAGTTAGGGTGCTGGACCGGGAAAAAAAGTATACGATAGATAAAGTAATAGCAGCAGGTTATGATACCTATCTGGCATTTTTTGAGCAACTGGTTCCTGCACTGGTAAATGCATACCAGCAATTATCCCCTGCAGATAGCCTGAAAAAGAATTTACTGGAACCTATTGCAGTAATGAAGGACTGGGATTTACATGCAGGTAGCCATTCTGTAGCCACCACCCTGGCAGTAACCTGGGGGCCATTGGTATTGAATGCACTGAGGGCTTCGCATACCAATGAGGGCGACCAGCTGGTAGTGCGCATCAACAAATTTGCAGCGGATGCTGCGAATGGGGCTGTTTTACTCAGTCAGTTCAGTGCCGCTGTAAAGATGGTACAGGAAACCTATGGCAGCTGGAAAACAGAATGGGGAACTATTAACCGGTTTCAGCGTCTGGATGACGCCATTGATGCCGGGTATGACGACAAACTACCCTCCATACCGGTAGGGTTTACGTCATCTCAATGGGGACAGATTCCTTCATTCAGCAGTAAACGTTTTCCGAATACCAAAAACTTTTATGGAACGTATGGCAACAGTTTTATCTGTGCCGTTGAGTTTGGTAAAAAAATAAAAGCCAGGTCTTTACTTGCAGGTGGAGAAAGCGGTAACCCTGCTTCACCGCATTTTACGGATCAGGCACAACTTTACAGTGTCGGACAATTTAAGGAAGTCCTTTTTTACAAAGAAGATGTAATAAAGCATAAAGAAAGAACTTATCATCCGGGCGAATGATAAGTTCTGATGCTGTAAGGCGATTTATTTAGCCAGTGCTTTTTCTAAATCGTCAATTACTTTCTTGGTAACTTTCTTGGTATTTTTTTCTTTGATCTTAGTTAAGATCTTTAAAGCCTTTTTACCGAATTCGTATAAGCCCACCGGGTTATTATCGAAATCATAACTGCCAATTACAAATTCCAGTTTGGATTGTATTTCAGCATTTGCTTCTTCGTTAATTTTTACGAAGGTTTCGAATGCCTTAGCGCAGGCGTTTCTTAATTTTTCATGTTCAGTTGCCATAGTTGGTTAGTGTTTAAAGTGAATAAATAAAACCTTATTCAACAGGCAGCAATATGTGTCAATATTCCGCGAAAGTAATAAAAAAATTAATATTCAGTAATTCAGCAGTTTTTGGGCGCATTCCTGCAGCCTTGATTTAGCCAGGTAGTTTTGTTCCAGTGCACTGTTAAAGGGGATGGGTGTATCCAGACTGGCACACCGTACTACCGGTGCATCCAGGTATGCAAAACAGTGTTCTGCAATCCAGGCAGCAATCTCCCCGCCAATACCACCGGTCAGGTTATCTTCATGCAGTATCAGTACTTTGCCTGTCTTGCGTACAGTAGCCCTGATGGCTTCATAATCAAGAGGTTGCAAGGTCCTCAGGTCCAGGATTTCAATACTGGTTTCTGTATGTTGGGCAGCATAATCCAGTGCCCAGTTTACGCCTAAACCATAAGTAATAATGGACAAGTCTTCTCCTTCTTCCACCAGTCTGGCTTTGCCAATTTCTGTAACATACATTTCATCGGGCACTTTTCCACTCAGGCTCCTGTAGAGCGCTTTATGTTCAAAAAATAAAACCGGATTAGGATCATTAATTGCGGCAATCAGCAGCCCTTTAGCATCTTCCGGGGTGGAAGGGTAGACCACTTTTAACCCGGCCACATGGGTAAACCAGGCTTCATTACTTTGGGAATGAAAGGGGCCTGCACTAACACCGCCGCCTGTTGGCATCCGGATCACCACATCCGCTTCCTGTCCCCAGCGGTAATGAATCTTTGCCAGGTTATTTACGATCTGGTTAAAAGCCACGCTCACAAAATCGGCAAACTGCATTTCCACGATAGACTTAAAGCCTTCCAGGCTTAGTCCCAGTGCAGCACCCACAATTGCACTTTCACAAATAGGGGTGTTTCGTATTCTTTGTTTGCCAAATTCTTCCAAAAATCCTTCAGTCAGTTTAAAAGCACCACCATAAGTGGCAATATCCTGTCCCATGATTACCAGGTTGGGCCAGTGCCGGAGCGACTGCTGCATGGCCTGTTTAATCGCTTCAAAAAACTTAAGTTCAGAACCGGCACTGTTTTCAGCAGATACCATTAATGGTAAACCAGATGCTTTTTCAGGTGCAAATACATCATTCAATTCGGCAGATGTATCAGCAATAAACGGGAAATCCGTATGCGCTTCACTGATTTCCGTTTCAATATAATTTTTCAGTTCATTGCGGATCGCCGCCACTTCCATTTCGGTGAGGATACTGTTTTGAACCAACCATTGTTCATAATTTTTCACCGGGTCTTTCCGGCTCCAGGTGTCAAACAGTTCTTTCGGAACATATTTGGTGCCGCTGGCTTCTTCATGCCCGCGCATCCGGAAGGTCATACATTCCACCAGGTAAGGTTTCCTTTCACGGATACAATACTCGCGCACCCCCTTAATGGTATCAAATACTTCCAGCACATTATTGCCATCAATTTTTACCCCCTCCATACCATAGCCTTTGGCTTTATCCACCAGGCTTTGGCAGCGGTATTGTTCAGAGGTAGGAGTACTTAAGCCGTATCCATTATTTTCAATAATAAAAATGATGGGCAGGTCCCATACAGCCGCTACATTCAACGCTTCATGAAAATCACCCTCACTGGTACCCCCGTCTCCACAGAAAGCCATGGCTATTTTCGGTTCATTTCTAAGGCTATAAGCCAAAGCAGCACCATCGGCAACTGCCAGTTGTGGTCCCAGGTGCGATATCATACCGGATATAAAATGCTCTTTACAGCCAAAATGAAAACTCCTTTCCCTTCCTTTGGAATATGCATCCAGGTGGCCCTGCCATTGTTTAAATAATTTACTCAATGGGATGAGCCGGGTGGTAAATACACCGAGGTTTCTATGCAGGGGCATGATCCATTCATCCGGCCGCAGGGCAAGGGTAGCGCCTACTGCAATGGCTTCCTGTCCAATTCCACTGAACCACTTACTCACAATCCCCTGACGCAGCAAAATCAGCATTTTTTCCTCAATCATGCGGGGCAGGAGGAGGTGCTTATAAACAGAAATCAGTTCAAGGTCGGGCAAGTTTTTCCGGTAGAATTGCATACACATTCAAAATAAAATGATATACAAGATAGTGCTATTCGGGTGGATACAAAAAAACAAATTGCAGGAAATGGGCCCTGTAATTGAGGTAGTTTGGAGGGATGCTGGTTTGAATTAAAATGTATTAGTAAAAAAGTGATTATCTTAGGGCTAATATAAAGCCGGAGTACAGACAATCCGGGGTTTGAATCCATCTATCATTACTGCTATTCATTATGTATAAAAGCATTCAATTGTTCCGTTGGATATTAAAGTATTATCTATGGCTGTTTGCGGCTTTTATTTTTTGGGGTATTGCCCTTCATATTTCCACCGGTTTACTGCCAGCCTTTTTATTTTACCTGGCAGGGATAATGATTATCTGTCTGCATTTTATCAGTTACCCTTTACGGATATTTCAGGATAAGTATTTGTCCAAAGGCTGGTTCCGGTTTCAGCTCTATCTGTTTACAGAAGACTATTTTAAGGAGGGGGATACAGCTTTACCGGTACACTGGCTAAGGGTGTATTTGCCAGATATGCAGACCGCAACTGCGCACAAAAAGATTTATAAGGCCAATTCCCGGTTCAATATCAGTGTACAACCCTACCGTTGCACCCCGGAAAAAGAAGCTTTATTCAGTGTATATAAAAATACCCTTGCACCCTGGCATGCAGATGGCTACCTGCACTATGATATATCCACCAATTTATTTGCAACCTATGCAGTGGAAGTGAGGGATGGTGATACATTAATAGCTGTTGGCGTTTATGATAAAGGTTTTAATTCAGTTTCTACCATGCTCACTTTTTACCACCCGGATTACCAAAAAAACTGGCTGGGGAAATATGTGTTTTTAAAAATAGCTGAATATGCCCGGCTGGAGGGTAAAACCTGGTTATACCCCGGTTATATTATAGAGGGCAACCCTAAAATGGATTATAAGCTATTTTATGGTCGGGATATTACAGAAGTCTATGACCGTAAAACTAATAGCTGGATTAGTTTTAACCAGTTTGCAGAGGGCAAATGGGATGCTGCCCGGATATAGTTTAGGAGGAGATGTATCCCTACCGGCTTCAGGCTTTGTTCTGACCATATTCGGGTCAACCCCACCAATTGGTGGGGTTGACCCGAATATGGTCAGAAGGAGGTAGGGGGCTGGGGTTAGTTTGGGGTGTTGGATTTTGGGAAATTGGATTGGGGGGAGTTTAAAATAGGCCGATATTATTAAAATACTGTCCTTTAACTAAGGAGGGCAAAGGTAAAGTTGATAAGAAAAATATAGTGGCTTAAGGGGGAGCGAATAATTATATTTTAATTTCAGGAAATAATATTACACTAAAAGGAGATTAAAAAAGCATCTAATAAAAATTCATGAAATAATGAGTAATTTTCAAGCACTATTAAAAATTGATATTAAAAAAATTGGGTGGTATCAAATAATAGGAGGGATTGCAGGTATTTTGACGATTCTGTATTTGTTTGTTGCACAACCACATTTAT
>Ga0364887_10342_pt1 | contig 26454 bp, 26 predicted proteins | sample ExccelJu500001D4_4_FD_206924 | JGI IMG/M metagenome (GOLD analysis project Ga0364887, IMG submission 206924) | Enriched cells from Trout Bog Lake Hypolimnion, Wisconsin, USA - BchlTB.July23.5000.01.D4 | ecosystem: Environmental > Aquatic > Freshwater > Lake > Hypolimnion/Profundal zone | place...
CGAAGCGCTCAGTGAATCCTTGATATTGTTCGGTGAGTGGGTGGCCGCCGTGCATAGCCTAGAGTACCCCGGATTGCCGGATTATTTTTTGGTGTTCGATGTGTATGACCGAAATGCGCGGCGCTTCTGGAGTACAGCCCGGCGCAATGCGTTGTCGTCCCAGCTTGGCTTGCGCTCCATTCATCAGATAGGAATGGGGCATTACCGGCTGAATGTACTCAAGCAGATGATTGTCACAGCTCCAAGCAGCTATCGCGACGGGGAGTGCGAGGGCATCTATCTTCGACATGAAGACGAAAACTGGCTAATTACCCGAGCCAAGTTGGTTCATCCTGATTTCGCACAGAGCATTGGCGAGCATTGGCGTTCGCGTTCCCTGCGTTGGAATGCGCTGGATGTTGGCATGTACCGGACACCATGAGACACACAACAGCCACATTATGCGGTTTCAATTTCAGTGTCCCAGCCAACTGGGTGGCTAGATGAAAGAAACGCTTAATAATAATGGAAAGTAATTCGCCCTTTATAAAATTCACCTGCTTTGCTTAGGGTGTTCTGATGGACAGATGTGAGGCAACTACGAAAGCTGGAAAACGCTGCCGGAACAATGCACGTTCAGGGAGTGATTTCTGCGCTAAGCATGCTAACGAAGTTTCTGGGCCTGGAATGGGAGCGGCTTTTTTGGGAGCGCTCGTTGGGAATGCGGTGTTGCCAGGCATTGGAGGTGCGCTGCTCGGTGGGGCTGCAGGAGCCATTGCGCGGCGACTTTACAAGGAGGGTAGTGTGCAGAAGAAACGGGTTTTCGTCAGCTTTGATTTCGACCATGACAGAGCATTGAAGGACTTTATTCTCGGGCAGGCAAAATTAAACGACTCACCATTCGAGGTGATCGACCATTCCCTTAATGAGGCCGCGCCTGAGCATAACTGGGAAGTGAAAGCTCGTGCCGCTATAAAGAGATCAAATATTGTTCTTGTTATGGTTGGTCAGCATACGCATCGGGCGCATGGTGTGCTTAAAGAGGTGGCGATGGCACGCGAAGCAGATGTACCCATCGTGCAGATCATAGGTTACCGTGATGGGAAGTACACTCCAGTTGCAAATGCGGGCCAGTTATACGCTTGGAGCTGGGATAACCTAAAACGATTGCTAGGCTAATCTATCAAGTGCCTGAACAAGTGAGGAGTAGCCGTCTTGTCCATTTTGTATGAATTAGCCGTCCTCGGTGCACCATCGGAAGCTCAGCTTGATGAGCTTCAGGTATGCGTGGCGAAATCAATAGAACCCTTCGGGCTGCGACTCGGACATGAAGTCGCATGGTTGGTTTGCCCAGCTAACTTTAACCCGGACCAGCATCATGCTTCGGCAGTTGTTTTCTTCGGCGGGAAAGACGTTCCAGAAGCCAATGTGGAAGACCTGCTGCGCCGATCAGTTCCTGTACTTCCCGTTGCCTTTGACCTTTCTAAGGTGTCACAAGAAATACCAATAATACTGCAACCACTGAACTGTCTGGATTACAGTAAAGGTGGAGCTCATCGTGTTGCGACGGCCTTGCTGGAGTGTGTCGGATTGTTACCTCGCCAGCGTCGTATCTTCCTGAGTTACCGCAGAGGTGAGGCTCAACATGCAGCGCTGCAGCTCTTTGAAGCATTGTCAGCAAGAGTGTTTGATGTGTTCCTGGATACTCACAAAATTGGGGCGGGTGAAGATTTTCAAGCCATGCTTTGGCATCATCTGAGCGATTCAGATGTACTGGTAATGCTCGATACCAAGACCTACTTTGATAGTCGATGGACTAGCGCTGAATTTGGGCGTGCATTGGCCAAGGGGGTTTCCGTGTTGCGTATCGGATGGCCTGACTGTACGCCATCAACACGGACAGCGACTGCGAACAGTATTGAACTGTCCCATGAAGAGATTAATGCAAATTCGGGCGAACTGGCGAGTGATGTTGTTAGCCGTATCTGTTCTAAGCTAGAGGAAGTTCGTGTTGAAAGTCATGCAGTACGCAACATTAATTTAGTGAGTAACTTACGCAATGCGATTGAAAAAATTCAAGGGCGATTCGTTGGGGTTGGTGTCCATAAGGCTGTGCATATCGAGTTGGCTGACGGAAGAAAAGTTGTTGTTTACCCTGCCGTTGGTGTTCCTACATCGACAAACCTACACGATGCGTCTGTGAATTCGCCGAGCCAATCTGTCGCTGTGGTTTATGATCATGTCGGTCTTCACCCCCGCTGGCTTGGACATTTAGACTGGCTCGGAAGTCACATTCGTTCTGCGCGCTGGGTGAAGTCAAGCGAAGCCGCTTGGCAGTTTTCTGATTGGGAGGACAGGTCATGAGTGCGATTTTCTTGTCGGCTAGTGTGCCCATCGTTGGACGGGGAAACTATCATGAGACGGCCAATCCGTTTTTGATTCAGTGTGCGGTAAGGGAACTGGTAATAGCGGTGATTCGTCATCACAAGATTGTTTGGGGTGGGCATCCGTCCATTACGCCGATGATCTGGAGCATCTGTGAAGATTTGAATGTCGATTATTCGAAGAATGTAATTTTGTACCAGAGCAATTATTTCAAGGATCGTTTTCCAGAAGAGAATCAACGCTTCGGCAACGTGATTTTTACAGATGCCGTACCGGAGGATCGGGAAGCGAGCTTGCTGCTGATGCGTGAGTCAATGTTGTCTCGCGACGATTTGGTCGCGGCTGTATTCATCGGGGGAATGGATGGGGTGGAGAACGAGTATGACTTGTTTAGCCGATTACATCCTGATGCAATAGTCCTACCAGTTGCAGCGCCGGGCGGGGCAGCTCTCCTGCTTTCCGAAAAGCTCGGCTGTTATGATGAAGCTGGACTACGCGATATCGACTTTGCAAGCTTGTATCACACGCATCTGAATTTTGCGACGGATGATTACTCGTTTGATGACGATACGACGGATAATAATGGCATGAAACCATAGCGCTGAGCACATATTCAGGAATAGATTTGCAGCGGTTTATAAGCATTAATGTAGCTGAGTAGCTTGGAAATATGTGCGCATTCACTGAGCAAGTAGCTGATGTAGTTGATGGCTTGGTGCTATAACTTTAAATACTAAGGAGAACATGATGGCAAGACGCGTATTTTTTAGTTTCCACTATCAACGGGACATTTTCAGAATCAATCAGATTCGTAGCATTCCAAATGTTACTGGCTGCGCTGCGGCCGGTTTTCAGGATGCTTCACTTTGGGAAGAGGCGAAGAAAAAGAGCGATGCTGCAATTCAGAAAATGATAAATGACGCACTAAATAATACCAGCGTGACTGTGGTGTTTATTGGCAATCTAACCGCCAACAGAAAATTCATTAACTATGAAATTAAGCAATCTATTGCGCATGGAAACGGAATCGTTGGAATTCAGATCGCGCATCTTAAAAGCATAAATGGCGAAGTCGATACGCAAGGATCAACGCCAAAGTTGTTGTTAGATAATGGGTTCAAGATTTATAAATATGTAGACCATGAAAAGCTGGCAGCAAGAATTGAAGAGGCCGCCACCAATGCCGGGAAATAGTGTACTAACAATTCACCTGCGAACTTATTCGTATGGATTATGTGCTTCGTAATGCGTGAACTGGACAAAACAGCATGGCATAACCTGATCTAATGATCGATGATAGGGGGTCATGGGGGATTGTCTTTAACGGCACATTCAATGCAAGCCAAATAATAATATTGGTGGATATTCATGAGCGAACTCAAAACCTGTTTCAAGCGTGTTGATTACGATCTTTCTGGCCTGCTCCACTACATCGATATCGGTGATATTGGCTTGCCTGACATTCAGCGTCCATTTGTGTGGTCGAATACCAAGGTACGAGATTTATTTGATTCTATGTATCGTGGCTTTCCAGTTGGCTATCTCTTGTTCTGGGCGAATCAGGCAGTTCATGGCGTTAAGCAGATAGGCACGGCGGATAAGCAGCATCATGTCCCGTCTTTGCTAATCGTCGATGGGCAGCAACGCCTGACATCACTCTATGCAGTGTTTCGCGGCAAGAAGGTTTTTGATGAAGACTACAAAGAACGCCAAATCGAGATTGCATTTCGTCCTCGTGACGGAAAGTTTGAAGTGGCCGATGCAGCTATTCGACGTGACCCAGAATGGATTCAAAATATCTCTGACATATGGGCATCCGGGAAATCCAGTAGGAAGTTAGTCAATGATTTCATCGATCACCTGAAAGTAAAAACTCCGCTGACTGATGACGAGGAAGAAGTAATTGCACATAGTCTTGACCGGTTATTTGATCTTCAGAAATTCCCTTTTACGGCTTTGGAAATTTCCCCAACTGTTGATGAGGAACAGGTTGCTGATATTTTCGTTCGCATCAATAGTGAGGGTGTCAAACTTAAGCAAGCAGACTTCATTCTTACATTGCTGTCAGTATTCTGGGACGAAGGGCGAAGAGCACTTGAAGATTTTTGTCGGCGGTCACGGCAACTCCCCGAGCTGGGGGGGCAGCATCCCCATTCAACCACTTCATCCAACCCGATCCAGACCAACTGTTACGAGTGTCGGTAGCATTGGGTTTTGGGCGTGGACGGCTTAAAAGCGTGTATCAGGTTTTGCGTGGCAAGAGCATGGATACTGGGGAATTTTCAACGGACAGGCGTGAGGCTCAGTTCAAGATTTTGCAAACTGCTCAAGTTGAAGTACTAAATTTGACGTCCTGGCACCAATTTTTGAGCAGTTTGGTGGGAGCCGGTTTCCGTGGTGGGGAAATGATTTCTTCACAGAGCGCGTTGCTCTATGCATACGCATTCTACCTAGTTGGCAGAGTCAATTTTAGTGTGACCGAGCACGTTTTGCAGCGACTGATTGGCCGCTGGTTCTTTTTCTCCAGTTTGACTGGGCGTTATTCGAGTTCGCCGGAAACGGTCATGGATGGTGACCTTAACCGCTTGGACGTAGCAAAAGATGGGGAAGCTTTCGTCAAGGTACTTGAAAATATAATGGCATCTGAACTGACGAACGATTTCTGGGCCATCACATTACCCGCTAACTTGGACAGCTCATCGGCAAGAAATCCAGAGCTATTTGCCTATATTGCCGCACAGAACAAGCTGTCAGCACCTGTTCTTTTTTCGCACAAGAAAGTTCCAGAATTGCTCGACCCATCACTCAAGGCGAACAAGAAACCATTGGAACGGCACCACCTTTTTCCAAAGGCATGGCTGTTGAGCAACGTCACTGAAGACCTCAAGCTCATCAACCAGCAGGCCAATTTCGCTCTAATCGAGTGGCCGGATAACATCGACATCAGCGACACTCCACCAACCGAGTACGTGCCTGAGATTCGAAAACGCTTTACAGAGGAATCTTGGAAAGCAATGCATGAATTCCATGCGTTGCCTGAAGGTTGGGAAACTTTGGCTTATGAGGACTTTTTGGTGCAACGGCGAAAACTCATGGCCGCCATTATTCGACGTGGATTTGACTCATTAAAATAAGAGGCGCAAAACCGGACATTCCAGTTGGCGACACCGACAGCCATTTCCAAAAATCGCCAGCGTCTGGTATGGCCGAACTGCTGCCCGTCGCGACCGACTATTTTCGTGAAATTAATTTTTTTGAATTAGGTCAACCCTGAGAAAAATCGACTGTAGCTACTATGCCTGAGCAGTGATGCCCCCAAGACGACCTTGCGAATAAGTGCCGGCCTGTAACAGCGGGGATTTTGGATGATGTCCTAATGCCCACAAAACCCCAAGCTGCACCTAACTGCACCGAAATGCAATTTTTCGGTGATTTAGAGCCAAGAAACAATCTTAACTCTTTGTTTTATTGGTGGGCCCTCGCGGACTTGAACCGCGGACCAAAGGATTATGAGTCCTCTGCTCTAACCAACTGAGCTAAGGGCCCTTAACTTTACTCTTCGCCGTCGAGAAAGCTTTTCAGCTTTTCGGAACGGGAAGGATGGCGTAGTTTACGCAATGCTTTGGCTTCGATTTGGCGGATACGTTCGCGTGTTACATCGAACTGTTTGCCAACTTCTTCCAGTGTGTGGTCGGTGTTCATCTCGATACCAAAACGCATACGCAATACTTTGGCTTCACGCGGGGTGAGGCTGTCCAGAATATCTTTGGTGACAATGCGCAAGCTGTCGTATACCGCCGCTTCCACGGGAGCCAAGGTGTTTGAGTCTTCGATAAAGTCGCCAAGATGCGAATCGTCATCGTCGCCCACCGGGGTTTCCATGGAGATTGGCTCTTTGGCGATCTTGAGTATTTTGCGGATTTTGTCTTCCGGCATTTCCATTTTAACGGACAATGTCGCAGCATCCGCTTCCATACCGGTCTCTTGCAATATCTGGCGCGAAATTCGATTCATCTTGTTGATGGTTTCGATCATGTGTACAGGTATGCGAATTGTGCGTGCCTGATCCGCGATAGAGCGCGTAATCGCTTGGCGTATCCACCACGTTGCGTAAGTTGAAAATTTGTAACCGCGACGATACTCAAATTTATCCACGGCCTTCATCAAGCCGATATTGCCTTCCTGAATCAGGTCGAGGAATTGCAAGCCACGGTTGGTGTATTTCTTGGCGATAGAAATGACCAAGCGCAAGTTGGCCTCGATCATGTCGCGCTTGGCGCGGCGGGCTTTGGCTTCGCCGTTGGTCATCTGCTTGTTGATCTCTTTCAGATCCTTCACCGGAATACCCACACGTCGCTGCAAGTCCAACATTTTTTTCTGTTGATCGATAATCGCGGCCTGATAACGCGAAAGTGTTTCGCTATAAGGTTTCTTCGCGGCAATTTCCTGTTTAACCCAGTCCAGATTTTCTTCATTCAACGGAAACGTTTTGATAAAGTGCTGACGCGGCATGTGCGCCTTGGTAACACAAAGTTCCTGAATGCCGCGCTCGTAGCTGCGCACTTCTTCAACCAAACTGCGCATGGTGTCGCACAAAGCATCAACTTGTTTGGCAGAGAAGCGGAACTGCATTAGTTCATCGGAAATTTGCGACTGAATTTTGTCGTATTGCTTGCTCCGATAACCGTATTTTTCGTATGATTTGCCTAGTTTGCTGAACAAATCGGCAATCACAGCGAAACGTGCCAACGCATCTTCCTTGAGCTGCGCCAAGTTGGCTGCAGCAGCAGCTTCGCCATCCTCTTCCGACTCTTCATCATCATCCGCAGCTTCGTCTTCTGACTCATCATCTTCGACCACGGATTCGGCAAGAACGTCATCTTGAACATCGATGAAGCCGTCAATCACTTCATCAATGCGCAACTCTTCCTTAATAACTTTGTCAGCCAAGGCCAGAATTTCCGCTATAGTCGCGGGGCAGGCGGAGATGGACTGAATCATGTGCTTCAGACCTTCCTCGATGCGCTTGGCAATTACGATTTCGTCCTGACGGGTGAGCAATCCCACCGTACCCATTTCACGCATGTACATGCGGACGGGATCTGTTGTACGTCCAAAATCAGAATCCACTGTTGAAAGTGCCGCTTCAGCCGCTTCCACCGCATCTTCATCCGCAGCCACGGGAGTGGCATCAGACATGACTTGATTTTCAACATCGGGTGCTTGATCATGGACAGTAATACCCATGTCATTAATCATGCTGACTACGCCTTCGATCTGCTCGACTTCAAGCATTTCCGGCAAGTGGTCATTGATTTCGGCAAAGGTTAGGTAGCCGCGCTCTTTGCCCAGGAGGATCAGAGCTTTTAAGCGCGTGCGGCGTTCTTCCACATCTTGCAATTGCTCGGCGGCAGTGGCCTCCGGCTTTGTATTGGCGGCAAGTTTGGGTTTGGGCGCATTCGGTTTAGCGGAAGCGGCCTTCTTGTTCGGTTGCTGAGTCGCCATAATTGGTGAATCCTCAAATTAAATTTTTACAATACTTGCAGCGCCTACATCTCTTATTGCGCTACCAAAAAGGTCGAAGATTATACCTGATTTTTAAAACTTTTCCGATGGTTAGCTAAGAAGGGTTCCTTTTTAGCAAATGCAAATAACGTGCCCGCTCTTGCTCACTGAGGGCTTTAAGGTCTTGGCCTTGCATTTTGTCATGTAAAACAGCCAGCTCAGTCTTGCGTGATTCCTCATGCAATTTATCCAATGTTCCTGCAAACTCCGCTTCGACATCAAAATCCACCCCCCATTGCATGACCTCGCCTTGTGCCGATGCAAATATCATTTCATGCACTGAATTTTGAAAATGCTGAATCATTGCAGCCGTGCTGGTTTCGTCTGCCGATTCGTTCAGCCAATCGGCCAAAGCGGCAATAGCCGCTCCTTCTGCTCCTTCACCATGCCAATCACGGGGTAATTCGCGCGCCAATTCCGGGCGCATGACAAGGCAACGTAACAAAGTGCGCAAGCCGGAAGGCGAGGAACGCTTTGCTTTCGGCGGCGCAGGACGACGCGGAGACGCAAGCGGCTTAATGTCAAATCTCGCCTCCAGTTCTTCCTGCGTTATGCCTGCCAGTGCTGCCACCTCTTTGCGTAGTATGAGAGCCATTGTGGGTGCAGTAATTGCACCCAACAGCGGCTGCGCCTTTTGCAGCAAGGAGCTGCGTCCTTCCGGGGTGTACAAATCAACTTGTGAAGTTAGTTCTCGCAGTAAATAGCCTGAAAGCGGAAGCGAATTTTCCAATGCTTCTTCAAACGCCTCAGTCCCGAATTCACGAATGTAGGTATCCGGGTCGTGCTCTTCCGGCAAAAACAAAAAGCCGATGCGCTTGCCGTCCGCCAGTTGCGGCAGTGCATTTTCCAACGCTCGCCATGCAGCCTTTTGTCCAGCTTTGTCGCCGTCAAAACAAAATACGACTTGCTCGCAAAGCCGCAATAATTTTTGCACATGAAAAGGAGTGGTTGCCGTGCCCAAGGTTGCCACGGCGTACTCAACACCGTGCTGCGCCAAGGCCACTACATCCATGTAGCCTTCAACGACAACCACGCGCTGCTGTGCGCGAATGGATTTTTGTGCCTGATACAGTCCATAAAGTTCGTGGCCTTTTTCAAACAATGGGGTTTCGGGGGAGTTGAGATATTTTGGCTCGCCTTTGTCCAGCACTCGCCCGCCAAAGCCGATAACTTGTCCGCGTATGTTGACGATGGGGAACATGATGCGATCTCTAAAGCGGTCATAACGTTTGTCACTCTCGCCTTCGATGACCAGCCCTGTTTCCACTAAGCTGGCATCCTGATAATTTGGAACCGCGCTACTGAGATTTTGCCAGGCATCCGGTGCATAGCCGATGCCGAAGCGCGCCGCAACTTCGCCACTTAAGCCCCGCCCTTTCAAGTAATCAATAGCACGCGGCGTTTTCTTTAATTGCTCGCGATAGTAGCGGGTAGCGGTTTGCATCAAATCATAAAGATCAGGCGCAACCTTGTGTTGCGGCACATTGGAGGCTTCCTGCGGCACAGTTACGCCGACACTTCTGGCGAGATCTTCCACTGCTTCGACAAAGCCCATACCCGCATGTTCCATTACAAAGCCAATGGCTGTGCCATGCGCACCACAACCAAAACAGTGATAGAACTGTTTGGACTGGCTTACGGTAAAAGAAGGGGATTTTTCGCTGTGAAAAGGGCAGCAGGCAACGAAGTTAGCGCCCGCTTTTTTGAGCGGAACGTAACGCTCGATGACATCTACGATGTCGAGGCGGTTAAGCAGATCCTGAATGAAACTTTTTGGAATCACTCTGCCCTCGCTGTTTAATCTTGGAGATGGAAAACGCTAGAACTACCGCTCTCGCGGGAAATTACAAACTACTTGGACAACTGCGCCTTGATCAAACCGGACACCTTGCCCATGTCGGCACGTCCGGCCAACTTGGGTTTGATTGCGGCCATTACTTTACCCATGTCTTGCGGGCCGGCTGCGCCTGTCGCGGCAATCACTTCGGCGATGGCAGAGATGATCTCGGCTTCACTGAATTGTTGCGGCATATAGGTTTGCAACACGGTCACTTCAAACTTTTCCACATCGGCCAAGTCTTGGCGATTAGCCGCTTCGTACTGGCTGATGGAATCACGGCGTTGCTTCAACATTTTTTCGATAATCGCAACGATATCCGCATCCGTCAGCTCAATCCGCTCGTCCACCTCGCGCTGCTTCATGGCAGATAGCAAAAGTCGAATCGCCCCGAGACGTGCCGTTTCCTTGGCACGCATCGCGGTTTTCATATCTTCGGTAATTTGCTGTTTCAGACTCATCGCAAAAAAACAATCGCCGTTACCCTATGGAATACGGCGATGCCTTATGGAAGTATCAATACAACTTAGGAGGAAGAGTTTGACTACGCAAACGCTTGTAATGGCGCTTTACCGCAGCGGCCAGCTTGCGCTTACGCTCTGCTGTTGGCTTTTCGTAAAATTCACGGGCACGCAATTCTGTCAGTAAGCCGGTCTTTTCCACAGAACGTTTAAAGCGACGCATTGCCACTTCAAACGGTTCATTCTCTTTAACACGTATGGTCGTCATGTACAAACTACCCTATCCAAAAATTTTGAGGGCGCGATTCTAGCAAAATAACGGCATCTACCACAACCGATATTTTCCAGAAGGCTACGCATAAGCTATTATGTATTGGCAAAGGATTTGTTAAAAGTGAGAATATTCGTGCTGCCAGGTTAAGCAGACAGCTTTACTTTCTGCCGGATCGTCTTTGCACAACATCCCATGCCATATAAGCAATAGCGCAGGCGGTAAGCCCGCAAACGATAAAGATAAGTTGATTTTCGGTTTCGGTGCTGACCAGTCCACCAACGAACATATGAACCGCATAGCCCGTTATGAACAGGGCTCCAACTCCGGCAGCAGTGAAAATCAATATTTCAAACATTATGATTTCAGCGCCGGTGCAGTAGGTTGTGCCGGCGCGGCAGGCTGCGCAGGCTTAACTTGCACGATAATGCCGCCTTGTTCCAGCACAATAGTTTCAACTTTTCCGGCTCCCATCGTGGCCAAATTGCGCGAAAGCGAAATATTGGCAGGGTCGCGAGGGTCAAATATCATGTAACTGATTCCTTGTAACATAGCGTACAAGGCATCGCTGTCTTTGGCTTCGGGCGGTAAAGGCAGTGCGTCACATCTGCATGCTAACATGGTTAAAGCAGGCCACTGGCTGGCTACGCGAAGCGACTTTTTGGCAGGGGTGTCCTGTGACTTTTCCTCGGTTAAGAAAAGACCGCTGTCTTCGGCAAGCAATTTAATCAAACTGTCACGTGGGGACAAGCTGCTGGTTTGCAGTGTTTCGTAGCGGAGTTTGCTGGAAATCATGCAAGTAGTCGCAAGAAAAAACGTTAGAACAACAACAAAACCGCGTTGGCTCCAAAAGCCACCCTGTAAATTTGTAGTTTTATTCAACAATACCGGCAACCCCCAGTACAAGCAGGTAGTCAGGGCAACGATACCAAAAATTGCATCTCCGACAAATATACCCAAGACAAGCCCGATTAAAAGAGTTCGTCCCAGCAAGTCAGCCCACAAACTGCGAGCTTGTTTCCAAATCACCAAGGGAAGGACTAACAACATCCCAATTCCTGCAATCCAGTGAAACGCACCAAAATCATCTTCTGATGCAGGGCCTAAAAGCACACTGGCAAGACTTTTGATCGGGTTTGCAAACCAGGTTAAGTGGCTCCAGCCAAAAGTTAACACTAATGCCAACAAAATTGAAACACCAATGCCGCTGAAAAAATATGTTTGATGTTTTTTGTCGATGGGATCTTTGTACCAAGCCCACAGCAGTGCAAGCGGGTACGCAAGGCCGATCGGATGCAGCGTAATGGCAACGAAACACAAAAAAAGTTGGGAAAAAAACATTCCTCCGAAAGCCTTTTTTGATTCTCGATAAACTTGATCTGTCCAAGCACCGAGCGCAAATGAAAAGAGCAGAAAAGCAGCTACGGAAATAGTATCAATCTGTTCCAACAGCAAAGGAGAAATCATCAACAATCCGGTTGCCAGCAAAGCACTTTCGTCTTCTCCGCTACGCAAACGCCAAGTATGGATTGCCCATGCAGCAATTGCCATGATGAGAATGGTGGCAAGCTTTGCGGGAAGCACATCACCTGTCCACAGGAATCCGATCGGGGCAAGAAATAGCACGCGAAAATCCGGCACGCCCAAAGTGACAATTGGACTAACAACGTTATCTGTTATCGACCAGATCAACAACAACGCATGAGCCGCGCCTTCCTCAATTCCGTAACTTGTTTTGTGCAACAACATGAAACTGAGTGCAGCCCAAATTAAAAGTGCGGTATAAGCCCAGCATTTTTGGGGCATTTTTGATAACCAATTATTCATTTGGAGCTAACCTTCATTGGGGGTAATGCGATAAAGTAGGGTTATAAATAGCTCATCGCAACTGATATTCTTTGGAGCAATGGGCAATTCTTTAATTCTACCATAACGTTCGGCTGCAATAATCTGATTGGCAGGCTCCGTCAACAGCGGTCGATGCAAGATATAATGCGGCGTTATTAATTCTCCGAGACACCTAAACCATGCGCCCAAGCCAACGCCAGCCTAACCAAATTCGCTCCATTCATATCACGCGTAATTACACCAAGCATGCTGAAGGCTCGGTACTTATCGAATGCGGCGATACTAAAGTCATTTGCACTGCCAGCGTTGAAGAACGCGTGCCACAGCATAAAAAAGGCAGCGGCGAAGGCTGGGTGACGGCGGAATACGGGATGTTGCCGCGCTCCACCGGCGAGCGCATGGGAAGGGAAGCATCCAAAGGTAAACAGTCTGGACGAACACAGGAAATTCAGCGTTTGATCGGACGCAGCCTGCGCGCCGTGGTGGATTTGAAAAAGCTCGGCGAGCGAACCATTCATCTCGATTGCGATGTGATTCAAGCTGACGGGGGCACCCGCACTGCCAGCATCACTGGCTCATTTGTGGCTCTTCATGATGCAGTAAGCGGCTTGATGCGCAAAAAAGCGATTAAGGAAACTCCGCTCAAAGACTTCATCGCCGCAATCTCCGTGGGTGTCTACCAAGGCTCACCAGTGCTTGATCTCGATTACCTCGAAGACTCGGCTTGCGATACAGATATGAATGTGGTGATGCTGGGCAATGGTCATTTTGTCGAAGTGCAGGGCACAGCGGAGGGACACGCTTTTTCTCGTAACGAGATGAATGCGTTGCTTGACTTGGCACAGGGGGGTATTACGCAATTGATTGAAATGCAGCGCGTGGCTTTGGCGAATGGCTAACTCCACCCCCTTTTACAAAGGAGGTTGTTTCCCCACTTTGTAAAAGGGGGCTAGGGGGGATTTGCCGTTGATTCACGTTACCCCATGAACCTCACATTTTTTGAAGGGTTGACATAGAAGCTACTGTCTACCGCCCTGCGTAACTATGGTGAAAGGTTGTAAATGAAAAAACTAGTTATCGCTTCCAACAATCAAGGCAAACTGCGTGAATTCCAGCACATGCTGGCTCCGCTTGGCATTGAAGTATTGACTCAGTCGCAATTGGGTATTTCGGAGGCCGAAGAGCCGCACTGCACTTTCATCGAAAACGCCCTCACTAAGGCGCGCCATGTTAGTAAGCTGAGTGGATTGCCTGCGCTGGCAGACGATTCCGGTATTTGCGTGGATGCGCTGGGCGGCGCACCCGGTGTGCTCTCGGCACGCTATGCAGGCGAGCCGAAATCGGATCGCCGCAACAACGACAAGTTACTTCAAGCTATGCAAGGAGTAACTAATCGCTGCGCTCATTATTATTGCGTGCTGATACTGGTGCGTCATGCCGACGATCCGCAACCGTTGATCGCCGAGGGCGAATGGCACGGTGAGATTGCACAGGAAGAACGCGGTGACGGCGGTTTTGGCTACGACCCGATGTTCTGGTTGCCGGAGTTCGGCAAGATGAGTGCCGAGCTGTCGCATGATGAAAAAGCACAAGTTAGTCATCGCGCCAAGGCGTTGAAAGTGTTGTTGGCAAAACTGAAAATAATGTAGGGTGCGTTTTACACACCGCCAAAATTGGTGCGTAAAACGCACCCTACGATATGACAACTCATTTATTGCATCCCGTCGGTATCAAATCACAAACGGTTATTTTTCAAGCCTTGCCGCCACTGTCGCTCTACATTCACGTTCCCTGGTGCGTGCGCAAATGCCCTTACTGCGATTTCAATTCGCATGAGGCACGCGGGGTGTTTCCCGAAAAAGAATATGTTGCGGCACTGGTGCGTGATCTGGAAATGGCATTGCCTTTGATCTGGGGGCGCAAGGTTTACTCCGTGTTTTTCGGTGGAGGCACGCCGAGTTTGCTGAGTGGCAAAGCGGTTGCAGAAATTTTGCGGCAAGTGCGAATGTTGTTGCCGCTCGAAATTAATGCCGAGATCACGCTGGAGGCGAATCCGGGGACGGTTGAGACAGATAAATTTGCGCAGTTCAAGGATGCCGGAGTGAATCGTTTGTCACTCGGTATTCAGAGTTTCAATGATGCGCATCTGCAAGCGTTGGGGCGCATTCACTCTGCCGATGAAGCGAAAAGTGCAATCGAAATTGCAAAGCAGCATTTCGATAATATCAATCTCGATCTGATGTATGGGCTGCCGCAGCAATCGTTGGAGCAGGCATTGCAGGATGTGCAGACCGCATTGCAATTTGAACCTCAACATCTATCTTGTTATCACCTGACTTTAGAGCCCAATACATTATTTCACCACAACCCACCGCCATTGCCAGATGACGATGCGAGCAGCGATATGCAGCAAGGTATTGAAGAACTATTGGCGACGCATGGCTACCAACACTATGAGACTTCCGCGTTTGCGCAGCCGCAGCGCCGTTCCAGACACAATCTCAATTACTGGCAGTTTGGCGACTATCTTGGCATAGGCGCGGGTGCTCACAGCAAGTTGAGCTTTCACGATAAGGTATTGCGCCAGATGCGTCACAAGCAGCCGCAGGCGTATATGGATGCAGTGATGCGTGGCGAGCCGGTTCAGGAACAGCATGAAATAACGCATCAGGATATTGCGTTTGAATTTATGATGAACGCGTTGCGTTTGAATGAAGGATACGAGAGTACGTTATTTACTGAGCGCACCAGTTTGCCGCTGTTGGCTATACGCCGTGAGTTGGAAGCTGCGGAGAAACGCGGATTGCTGACGCGGGATATTCAACGAATTGCTCCCACTCGGCTAGGGCAGCGTTTCTTGAATGACTTGCTGGAAATATTCTTGGTGAAGAACGAAAAGTGACTCCCAGTGTTAAGGGGGATTGGGGTGCGATTAAAACTGATGTGGATAATTCAAACACTTCCCCATCTTTCCCCCATAAGTTATCCACATCAGCTTGAATTGTTTTCGGGACTTTTATCGTTCCAGCAACAATTCCAATTCTGTAGTGTCATCCTTGCGTACAGAAACTTTTTCCGTGGCTGTTTTATAACCCTCCAACTTTACACTCACGTTTTGAATTTTGGCCTCTACTTCAACCCGCAAGGGTGACATGCCGAAATAAACATCATCCAGATAGACTTTTGCGCGAGAGGGTTTTGTGCGCAATACCAGTATGCCGGTTGTTTTGGCTGGTGACATCACTGAGATGACTGGTGTTACAACCGATGCGGGATGATTTTCACCCGGTGTAAATAAAACTGTCACCCCTGAAACAGGTTTTGTGCCGGGTGTTACATTGAACAGATCGGGACGAAAAGCACTCAAGCTGCCACTGACAGCGTCAAAGGTTTTTTTTGTCACGACACCAAGCTTGAGTTTTAAATAGGCGGCAACATCGCTTTTGCTGTTGCCGGAAACACCCGCAAAACGATTGTCTTTTTCTGCCACCACGCCGGACCAAACAACTTTACCGGTTGCGATTTCTTTCAGCGTGGTCTCAACCGAAATAGAAATTTCATCTCTGGCTTTAACGTTATAGGTCAGGTCTTTTACTATTCCGCTGAGCTCATACAATGCACTGGCATCATCAACAAATTGAAAGCCGGCATCATCAAAACGCTTTTTAATCGCTCCCGTAACAAGGTCGGACACATCCCGGTCAAGCATCAAATCTTTCCCGGAGATGCCGGAAATAAGTTCAGTTGAAATGCCGATATTCTTTGGCGCAAACCCGGACCGGTCGTCGATATATTTGGCAAGACGTATCGTTGCGGCGAATTTTGCAGCTGGAGGATTGGGACTTTTGCTTTCGGGTACGCTGATCGAATTATTCGAATCAAACCAACCCGCATACAAATTTGTACTAATACATACAAATACAGCAAAGAAAAAAAATACAAAAGAGCGCAAAAAGTTTCGCCTCATCGGAGCTAGCCTCGTCTAAATTGATTTGCCGTAAAAAAAGTCGACTATCGACCAGGCGGTTGATCATTGTTGCCAGAATGGCGGGAAGACTCCCCTCTTCCGGAAGAGGCTTTGATTGCGGGCAAAAAACGAACGAGTTCATTTAACGCCATGCGGTAAACCTCGCGCTTAAACTCAATTACCGCGCCCATGTCTACCCAATAATCATTCCATCGCCAAGCGTCAAATTCGGGATGTCCGGAAGCCCGTAGCGATACATCGCAATCGCGCCCAACCAATCGCAACAAAAACCAAATTTGTTTTTGCCCTTTGTAACTGCCACGCGAATCGCGTCTTACCCAACCGTTTGGCACTTCATAACGCATCCAATCGCGGGTACGCCCCAGAATTTCAACATGACAAGTCTGTAAGCCAACCTCTTCATTCAATTCGCGATACATTGCCTGCTCCGGAGTTTCGCCATGCTGTATTCCGCCTTGCGGAAACTGCCATGCATCCTGGCGGATGCGCTTACCCCAAAACACTTGATTCTTTGCGTTAGTCAGAATAATCCCTACGTTTGGGCGATAACCATCACGGTCTATCATAATTTCGCCACGCTAAACTTTTTATCAATGTGCGGATTGTTCCATAATTCGGGCGCACTGGAAAGAATATTAACGATTTTCTATCCGGCTGCTCAGGTGGATACTGCCACACTCACGCCTCATACCCGTTTAACGGTAGAATAGAACACTCATTAATCTAACCGTAGGGTGAGCTTTGCGCACCATGGTGCATAAAATGCCCCCTACAAAATTAACGACTAACCTCAAACGGAATTCAGTTATGCGTGTCTCACAATTTTTCATCTCAACTTTAAAAGAAGCACCTTCGGAAGCCGAGCTGCCCAGCCATCGTTTGATGCTGCGTGCCGGATATATCCGCAAGCTATCGAGCGGTTTGTACACCTGGATGCCGCTGGGGCTGCGCGTATTGCGCAAGGTTGAAGCGGTGGTGCGCGAAGAGATGAACAAGAGTGGCGGTATTGAGCTGCTGATGCCAGCAGTGCAGCCGGCCGAGCTATGGCAAGAGACCGGGCGCTGGGAAGTGTTCGGTCCGCAGATGCTGAAGATCAAAGACCGTCACGACAATTTGTTTTGTTTCGGCCCTACCCACGAGGAAGTTATTACCGATATTGCGCGACGCGAAGTGAAGAGCTATCGCCAGTTGCCATTGAACTTCTACCAGATTCAAACCAAGTTCCGCGACGAAGTTCGCCCGCGTTTTGGTGTAATGCGCGCACGCGAGTTCGTCATGAAGGACGCGTATTCTTTCCACAGCAGCTTTGAAAGTCTGGAACAAACCTATCGCGTGATGTACGAAACGTATTCCTGCATCTTCACCCGTCTGGGTTTGCAATTTCGTGCAGTAGCAGCGGACACGGGGGCTATCGGCGGCAGTGGTTCGCACGAGTTTCATGTGCTGGCGGATTCAGGAGAAGATGCGCTGGCATTCTGTCCGGATTCGGATTACGCGGCAAATGTTGAGTTGGCTGAAGCCGTTGCACCAGCCTCGCCTCGTGCCGCAGCTACGCAGGAAATGCAAAAAGTCATTACGCCGGGACAAAAGTCAATTGAGGAGGTGGCGGTCTTTTTTAATACCTCAGCTCAGAAGGTATTGAAAGCAATCGCAGTGATGAATCACGAAGCCGAGTTCGTGTTGCTATTATTGCGCGGAGACCATCAACTTAACGAAGTCAAAGCGGCTAAAGTAATCGGGGAATTTCGTTTTGCCAGTGAAGATGAAGTACACCGCAACATGAACTGCCGCACTGGTTACATCGGGCCTGTAAATGCCAATGTGCGTGTGATAATTGACCATTCGGCAGCTGCTATGAGCGACTTTATCTGCGGCGCAAACGATGCCGGTTTTCACTTCAGCGGAGTGAACTTCGGGCGCGATATGCAATTGGATGAAGCTAATATTCACGACATTCGAAACGTGGTCGCAGGCGATCCATCACCCGACGGGAAAGGTACTCTTGAGCTTTGTCGCGGTATCGAAGTCGGCCATATTTTCCAATTACGCACCAAATATTCGGATTCGCTACGAGCTACCTACTTGGACGAACATGGTAAGGCACAGGTAATGGAGATGGGCTGCTACGGCATTGGTGTGTCACGCATTGTTGCCGCGGCAATTGAGCAGAACTTTGACGAGCGCGGCATTTCTATTCCTGCCAGCATGGCTCCGTTTCAGGTTGCCATTGCCCCCATTGGTATCAAGAAAAGTGAAGCGGTGCGCAACGCGGCAGAGCAACTGTATGCCGAACTAACAGCTGCCGGTATCGAGGTATTGCTGGACGACCGCGACGAACGTCCCGGTGTGATGTTTGCCGATTTGGAATTGATCGGCATACCACACCGCATCGTTATCGGTGATCGTAGTTTGAAAGAAGGTAATGTGGAATATCAGGGACGGCGTGATTCGGCAGCACAAGTTGTATCGTTGGCCGAACTTGCCAAGTTCTTACGATCCAAACTATGAAGCAGAACGCTGCACTCCACTTGCTGGTATTGTCGTTTATTGCTGCCGGAGTGTGCTTGTCCACCAATGTTATGGCCGGAGCGCAGGAAGAGATAGCACTTTCCGCCAGCGTGCAGGCAATGATGCAAAGCGAAGTGTCCGATCAGGCCGCTTCCAAGCTGGTATTTGCCTCTCAACAGGAAGCCGATTTATGGTTAAAAGAGATGTCGCTACGATTATCGAAGCACATTCCCGATAAACAAACGCGAGAAACTTTTCTCTTTTCTGTACATTACGAAGCGAACCGGGCCGGATTAGATCCGCATCTAGTGCTGGGATTAATTGAGATAGAAAGTGGATTTAGAAAATATGCGGTATCGAACGCCGGTGCACGGGGCTATATGCAGGTGATGCCCTTCTGGACGCGAACAATCGGCACGCCAGATCACGACCTTTTTCACCTGCGGACAAATTTGCGCTATGGCTGTACTATCCTGCGTTACTATCTGGATATGGAAAAAGGAAACCTCTTTCGCGCATTGGGGCGCTATAACGGCAGCAAGGGACAAACAGATTATCCCTACTTGGTCAACGCTGCTTGGCACAATCACTGGGCGAATCCACTGCACACAGTAAATCTACCAGCCAAGCAAACGGGATAAATTAAACCATCCAGAATTCGATGAATCAACAAGCACTAACTTAATCATGAACTGAATACTGCCCCCACCTTATCAAGGGAAGGGAAGGGGAGGCCAGTTAAGTTATTGTTATGTATTTACGCGAGAATATCGACACCTACTTTGTCTCTTCTTGTTCAGTATGTTTGTTTTTTAGAGCGAGAAATGTTTCCACATCCTCAAGCGTGATTTCACCTTCCTGAAAAATTACTATCTGTCCCTTGGGGTCGTACAGATAGGTTGTAGGCAAGGCTTTAACTCTGCCGACTTCAGTCTCTGCTGTTGTGTAACTGCTGTAAACTATCGGGTAAGGTATAGCATACTTGGCTATAAATTCTGATATTGCTGCTTTTGTGGAGTCTAGCGCCACGCCGATTACGACTAGGTCAGTGTCTTTGTGTTTTTTATACAACTTTACAAGATCTGGCGTTTCATCCTGACAGGGTTCGCACCACGTTGCCCAAAAATTAACCAAGACCCATTTGCCGCGATAATCTGCCAATCGCTGCGTTTTTCCTTGCATATCTTTGAATGTGAAATCGTGTGCCACCGCAGCAAAAGAACATAACGACAGACACGCAGATAGCAATAATGCACAATAAGTTTTCATTAGTGATGCCCCTTTTCTTCTGCAGTTGCTTCATCCTCAAGTGCTTCTTCAGCCTCGTGCTTTCCCTCTCCTGCATGAGACAGATACAGTGCCACGGCTATTAGCGCAATACTTGCCCCTAAGTACAGCAGGTCAAGCGGGGTTTGCATTTTCATGTTTAGCGCCTGCTCAAACAGCGTCACGATCATAATCATGATAATTACTTTTGCCAAACGCGATTTCAAATCATCCAAGCTGTTGATAACCAAAATCTTGCTTGATGATTTACTGCCGTGTGCCTGATCAATGTCGCTGATGAACAGCTCATACAATCCCAGCGAAAAAATCAACATAACGGTAGCCAGTAAATATCCGTCCACCACTTCAACGATGTGAGTCACCGTGTTGTCATGCAGTGCTTTGCGGGCGGCTTCTGTCATTTCAGCATCGCCATAATGCACGACATGCATCACCAGATTCCACACGTCAATAGTGGCCATGTAAAAGATCGCGAAGCCGGCAAACAAACTCCCCAATACTGCGGCCAGAATAACGAAACGACTATTCCACAGGCCGCCTTCGAAAATAGTTTCAACGAATTTCATGCATCCCCTTCCAAAAAGTCACTACAAGCATTAAAGCGCAAAAAACCGGGGCTTTCAAGACGGCCTGCAAAATTAACCCGATTGCCAGCCTTTACTCTGAGGTGAGAATGGTAGGCTGCCTCTCTGCCGCGCGAGGTGGCATAAAGGTATCAAGACCAGATTCTTAAAAGCTCGAAGGATGGCAACCTAAGGAAATTAGCTATTTTGAAAACATGAATTCCAAGCGCACGATAAATTGTGCATCTAATACAAAACTGCTGGCTTTCGGATAATGAAATTGAGGATTTAATTCGAGAAATACCCAGTCGTTATGCAATCGTATGCGATACAGCATCAATGCCACATATTCAGATACCTCGGCAGCCGGCCGGCTTACCCCGTTAGTAGACAGCTGATAGAGCAAGGAAGCTTGCTGATCAAGCGTTTGGAAAATCGTGAAATCCTGATGCCATGCAAAGTCAGGGGTATCATAAAGGAATGTTGTACCGCTGGTGGCACGAAATAGGATTTTCTCAGAGTAACGGTGATCAAGGTCAAGTTGGGTGTTCTCGCCCGGCCCGGTTGTATTAAAGCTAAATATTGATTCAGTTAGCGTCAACAATGCAAAATCCAGCGGTGTGTTAAAGCTTACACTGGAGCGTGCAAACGGATGTATTGAGATACCAAAAAGGTCAACACCACCATCAGCCTTAAGCCCTCCATCTGCGCTGAATCGCCAATGGCTATCGACATTATTTGCAAAACGCAGTGATGCCCCGTAACTATCCGGGGTGGAAACTTCTCGTAACAAAGAGGCTTGCTGTATCGACAGCGGTTGAAGCTGTTTGGCTAAAGTCTCTCCGGGCAAATGCTGATCCGGATTGCTTTCTAGCATAAGATGGAACCGTTGTTGTGCATTTGGCAATTGAAACTTGGCTTGATAGGTCAGCGCAATGGTCTGGCTCCCGTTCCTCCCCATTACTTGGGCTGCATCAAGTTGAAGCATGCTTTTGTCGGTTTCTTGAAAGTTGCGCTTAGTACCAAAAAAACTGTCAATCTCACTGGCAAGGTCAAGAAATTTATCCGACAAGTAATCACGTTGCAAATCGATAATATTGGGTTTGGGCGGAAAATCTACATAGGGTTCTTCGGCGCGAGATGCCAATGGAAACAGGAAGACGCAGCCCAACACCGCCTTGCACAGAAACCTGATAATAAAATCCGCATGTTTGGTTCGAGGAGAAGCTATCTTCGAAGAATATTGCAAGCTGAGAGGGCAAAATTGCAATTGGAATTACCGATAATGTAAAAGGCTCCCTAAGGAGCCTTTTACATGCTACAGCAAAAGCATAAGTTACGCTCTTTATAGCTCTTTGGAATGTGAAGCCAAGTATTTTGCAACACCTTCAGTCGATGCAGTCATGCCTGCTTTACCTTTGGTCCATCCAGCCGGGCAAACTTCGCCGTGCTCTTCGGTAAATTGCAGTGCGTCAACCATACGCAACATCTCGTCGATGTTTCGTCCCAGTGGCAGATTATTCACCACTTGATGTTGTACCACACCCTTGCGGTCAATCAGGAACGAGCCACGGAACGCCACGCCGCCCGCTGCTTCAACGTCATAAGCCTTGCAAATTTCATGTTTCACGTCTGCTACCAACGTATAACCCACATTGCCAATGCCACCCTTTTCAACCGGAGTATTCTTCCATGCCAGATGGCTGAATTGTGAATCAATCGAAACACCCAATACTTCAACATTGCGCTTCTTGAATTCATCCAGACGATGATTGAATGCAATCAACTCGGATGGACAAACGAAAGTAAAATCAAGAGGGTAGAAGAACACCACGACATATTTACCTTTGGTGACTTCGGAAAAAGTGATACTGGTAATTTCATTGTTGCCCAACACTGCGTTTGCTGTGAAATCAGGGGCTGGTTTACCGACTAGAACTGCCATGTTTTTCTCCTTGGGGTTGATAAATAATTGTTGATAATTGGTTGACTGAATTGCTAGGGTTTGAATTTAACCATAGGAAGCGTGACTGTCAACTTAAATTCTATTAATTTTTTATGAAACCACAAATAAATTAATTCCTCATGACATGCAAATTGAATGTCTATTAAGCTGGGGGCGCCCACCTTTGCCAATAGCTTACGATGAGCTCACATCTCGACGATCTGAGTACATCAATAAGCCGATGGGTAAATCGTCAGTACAGTTGAATTATGGTAACAAACACGACAGGCGCAGCGGGATAGCAATGCGCTACCCCGATACTTTAAGTGAAAGTCCTGTAGACATTCAGGCTACCTGAGAACCGTTGTGCGCCTTGCCTTTCATCAGAAGATAAACCATTTGGGTGGCAACCGCACAGGCCACATACATGAGTGCCACGGCAACATAGGAACCCCAATATTGCACAACGCGTGAAGCATACTCAACCGCACTCATTTCAGCGTAGCGTCCTGAAAACAAATAAAAACTTACATTGGAGATGACAAAAGCAAGAGTACAAGCAGCGGCAGCTACCACAAAAATTGCAAGCAAATTTTTGCCCGACAAGGTATGGCGCGGTGCAAACCAATTTCCGGCAAACCACATTGCTCCGTAAGCCAGCGCAAGGAATCCGTAAGCAGGGGTCACGCACCAATCACTTGTTCCATACGCGGTAATCGCATAGTAATCAACCAGCGCAGCCTCTAGCAATAAAGAAGCAAAAATCCAGCGCGCGCCTGAAAAATTCGCCAGATACAGTCCGCCTAGAAAAAATACTGCCAACGAAGCATCGGGCAATGACACTGATGTACCGAAATGATTGAAGCGGGTAAGTGCCATCGCAAGAACAAGCACAGCAACAACTATCCATCCACGATTTTCAGATATTTTCATATTAGTTCCTTCCATAACAGACACACCCAGTATAGTGAGCAGACTTTAACAGAAAAAGAAGAAGCATAAAAGACGATTCAACCACTTTGGTTTTGCCGCATTAGCTCGAAAGCGTAACCAATTTTCTCAATGATAAAAAAAGTCACTATAAATCTATGCCCTGCTGAGCACGTATGCCGTCACGGAAGGCGTGCTTAACATCAAGTATTTCACTCACGGTATCCGCCATTCTCAATAGGTATTCCGGCGCGGCGCGACCCGTTATCACCACATGCTGCATAGGTGGGCGGGCCGCCAAGTCCGCACAGACTTGCTGTGCATCAAGATAACTGTAGTTTAATAAATAAGTTAGTTCATCTAACACGAGCAAATGCAATGACGCATCGTTTAGCATACCCTGCGCAACTTTCCATGCATGTTGGGCACTGGCAATATCCTCATCACGATTTTGTGTATCCCAGGTAAAGCCATCGCCCAGCACTTGCCACTGTACCCTAGGCTGCGCCCCCAGAAACTTTTCTTCTCCGGTGTCATGGCGGCTCTTGATGAATTGCAAGACCCCTGCTTTAAGGCCGTAGCCCAAGGTTCGAGCCACCATGCCAAATGCGGAACTTGATTTGCCTTTGCCGTTACCGGTCAGCACCAACAACAAACCTTTATCCCGGTCGGCATTGGCAATCGCCGCATTAACCAGCGCTTTTTTGCGTATCATGCGCTGTCTGTGCTGTGCGCTGTTATCGGACATAGTTAATCAGCTATTGCAAGTAATTCAAGCCTACAAATAACGTGCGCCCCAAGGTGTTATAACTGTATGCCTCGGAATAATCCACATTGAACAGATTATCTATTCGCGCCGACACACTCAGATGTTGATCGATGGTGTATTTTGTTGTCAAATTCACCAGCGTGTAACTAGGCAGGGTTTGTGATGTGGCAGTGTTGTTATCTTGTCGCGCCCCGCTATATCGGAGCTCCGCCCCCATATTCCAAACACCAAGATCGTGAGAAGCGGCAATGCTGGCAAATTCTTTAGCACGTCGTGCCAGCACTAAACCAGTCGTTGTGTCGCGAGGATTTTGAAAGGTCGCGCTGGCTTTCAGATGCTTAGTGCCAAAATCTCCGGTGTAGCTTAATTCTTGGCCGGAGATTTCTGCCAAGGGCGTGTTGGTCGCCACATATGAAGAATTTAGAGTAATAAAATCGGTAATGCGATTATCAAAATATATCGCATCTACCCGGTGTCCATTAGTTGAATAGTGCAACCCAACTTCATCGTTTTGCGAACGCTCCGGCTTTAGATTAGGATTGCCCAGATATGGATAGTACATATCATTGAATGTTGGGGCTTTGAAGGCATTGCTAACGCTTCCTGTAACGCGCCAACTTTCTGTGAATGCGAAACCATAACCCAGCAAACCGGTATTTACCGAACCGAAATCAGAGTAACTATCCTGACGTAAATTGAGTTGTACTTGTTGCTTGCCATATTCCCCGGTGTAGCCCCCCAGCAAACTATTCACATTACGCGTAGTTTGCGTGTATATCGTGTCGGACGAAATTGTCTGCCCCAAATTCTCTGCCGCCAAACTAACTTGCTGACCCTCCGCAAGCTTGAGATCGTTCTGCCAGGCGTATTGATTGCTTTGCGTTTTGTAACGATAGGCGGGCGCGCCGTTAGTATAGGTTTGGCTGTCGTCAGTTCCTTGCGCAACTCGCACCTGGCTGTGCCACATTTCACTGATTTGGTCATCCGAGGCTAACGACATTTTTGCGATGTTGTCTTGTGTGTTGTTCAGGTCAGTTGCTAAAACATAACTGCCTGAAGTATCAAACGAAGTATTACTTTGCGTGCTAAACCACGATGCAGTCACGGCATGGTCAACATTGAAAGCATGTTTAACTTGAGCATTGAAGGTACTGTTATCGTAGCCATTGTTATTTGGATTAACATTCTGCGCAAGCTGAGGATTGATTGCCGACACCCCGTCGGACTTAACCTTACTTGCGTTTATACTGAACGAGGTGCTTTCCACTTCACCTGAAAATCCAGCTGCCATTCGTTGAGTACCGTGTGTACCGCCCCCCGCGCTGGCAGTAAATGCCGGAGCACCACTCCCGTGCTTGGTAAATAGCTGTATCACGCCCCCGATAGCCTCGGAGCCATACAAGCTGCTGACGTTTCCGCGCACTACTTCAATACGCTCAATGTTATCCAACATAATATGTTCAAGAGCAGTCGAGCCTGTCGTGGCAGAATTGATGCGTACACCATCTATTAGCACCAATACTTGATTGGAATTAGTACCTCGCATGTAAGTGCCGGACTGAGCTCCCAGTCCGCCGGATTGTGCGATTTCAACGCCTGCCAAAGAGCGCAGCACAGTCGGTACATCGGCAGCACCGGAGTTCCGAATATCTTGCTCATTCAATACGGTGGTATCTGCGAGAGTTTTATTCAAGGCTTGTGGTAATCGCGTCGCTGTAATAACAACTTCATCAAGGTTTGGTGTTTCTGCGTGTGCAATAGCGGCACTCGCGCAAAATAGTGAGGCAAAAAATAACTTCTGTTTCATTTGATTTTCCCGAGTAATCTCCAAGCGTCCCCGTTGGAGCGTTATAAAAAAGGAAATACCGGAGAGGAAACGAAATTGAAAACCGGAATAGAATATCCCGATCATCCGTGCGCCTCCCGCAGCACTTCCAAGCATACTTTAAGGCCGGTATCCGGGCTCACAAGTTTTGATTTGCCGCCTTCCCATGATTGCTCACAGTGGCCTACTGACAAATCCACACTTGTTTACCGTTGCGGGGGCAGCATAGGCATTACACCTATTTCCCGTTTAACCAGACTGCATACGCACGTCTGGCACCTTAAGGTAACGGA
>Ga0364887_10316_pt2 | contig 26052 bp, 21 predicted proteins | sample ExccelJu500001D4_4_FD_206924 | JGI IMG/M metagenome (GOLD analysis project Ga0364887, IMG submission 206924) | Enriched cells from Trout Bog Lake Hypolimnion, Wisconsin, USA - BchlTB.July23.5000.01.D4 | ecosystem: Environmental > Aquatic > Freshwater > Lake > Hypolimnion/Profundal zone | place...
GGTAAGTAGGGTCTGCTGAAAAAGTAATGGTGTTGCAAAAATTACCAAAAGGAGAACACAAAGTTGAGCCACAAGGGCCAAAAAATGTGCTTTGTGGCCTTTGTGCATTTCTTTGTGACCTTAGTGGTAAAAAAATAAAAGCATGGATTTTTGATGAGGGTAGATTTACCGCACTGGTGAGAACAGAATAAAAATAAAACCATTCCTTTGAACATGCGTTTGAGAATGACATCCTGCAATGTTCTTTTTATCATGATTTACGTTTAGAATCGAGAAATTACATAATAACCTGCGAGTTGGACTAAGGAAGGGTGATTCCAGACACTGGATTGGCGTATTTTTTGAGAACAGAAAAGGGAATAATACTCCACCCCGGATCGCGGCAGGGGCCTGATACATGTGGAAACTGTGGCAAAAGATAAAGACCCTTATCCATGATGTACCATTCGGAAAAACTCCATACATCACTTCGGGAATAATCGCAGTCGTCATCAGCGCCTTTGTCCTTCATCTGGGCGGGGAACAATTTTTTAAGTAAGGCAATAAGCTTAGGGGCAAAAACCTGGTCGCGATAAGTGAGCCACTCATCACTTTCAGTGGCAGGGATTGTGGAAGGGGACAGATATAGGATATCTTCAAGCGCCAATTTTGTACCGGTTTTCACATTGATGTTCAAGGATTCATTGGCGCCATCAGGATGAGGCCCACCGCAATCAAATTCCGCAAATGTATTGATGCTGATCATATCGTCATTAATAAACACGCCACGCAGTTCGTAAAGGAAAGAAGAACATGAAAAAAACATACAAGCGTTTTCTATACAAGCATTGTCTATTAAGCCATTGATCTTGTCCATAATGAGCTTATCGCAACCGCTTGTTACCCTGGGAACTCTAACCTCCGATTTATCAATATGTACATATTCAATAGTGTATTTTCCTCGTTTTTCTGTTTTTTCGCTTACTATCTTCATACAGGCTATTCGAAGATAATTGAAAGCGTCTTCTGATTTCTGGTCTAAAACATAGGAAAGGTTGGCGAATGGGTTTTTAATTTCATTGAGGTTCACTCGGTGAAGGGATACCTGGAGCGATTTTCCCGTATTGCTCACCCATCGGCCGGAAGCAGAATTACCTTCAGGTTTTAAAAAAAGGGTTTCAGAGGTGTCCTGCCTATTTAACTCGGGATTATAGGAATTGCAATACAGGATTATTGAATCATTTACTGCAATGCCGCGCAATTTAATGTCGTGAAGGGAAGATTTATAAAAATATACAGCCCCACCTGTTACCCCATCTGAACTCAGGTTCATAAATACCTCATAGGGGCCAATGGTTCCTTCGAGCAGGTAGCTTCTTTCTTCAGCCAATAAATTACCTGGCATTGTTAATACTAATAAGAGGCAGATCCATTTCATAAGTAATGCACTATTTTTATTCTTCAACATCTATTCCAAGGTCTTTGTTATACATTTCCACTTTCATTTTGCCCGAAAACAGCATATTATGGTTTAGGGGGTCATAAAAATTAATAAGCACATCCGGCTCTCCATTGGGGGCAATGCCTATTTCAGAGCTTATATCCCTAAGAAGCTTATGTTTTTTATTCTCCACTAAAGCATGTCCAGAAAGAAGGAGAAAAACGCCCACCCCTTTTTGCATAAGTGGTTGCAGCCTGTTGTGGTATTCGGTGTGGGTGCCGGGATATAATTCCATGGCATAATTGCGGCCGGTATCCAGGTTGCTTGTGCTTCCATAGAGGGTATCACCGGTTTCGGCGAGCAGGCTAAGCGCTTTATTAATGTCCCTTATTGTAAAGGAAATAGTATAGCCCTGAAACAATACATGTACCTGAGGCGGCGACCAGAGCGTGCGCATTTTTATGGTTCGCTGGGCCGTGGCGGGAAAGTCTAAAACCAGGACCAAACCCAAAATCAAAGAGAAAAGCAGGACCGGAGGCAGGCAGATAAAAGGCCGCTTAACCCCTGTTTTCCCCTTATAGTTTCCGGGCGGCAAAATAGTTTTCATTTAAAACAGTTTTTTCATCACCCTAAAGTACGGAAAACAGTTAATTTTAGGGCCTAAATATCAATAAATGAAGAGTTTTGCCAGTGATAACTATGCCGGAGTATTGCCTGAGGTGATGGAAGCCCTGCAAAAGGCCAATGGGCAACATGCCCGGTCGTATGGGGCCGATGCGATAACCAAAAGGGTAACTGAATTGTTCAGGGATGTTTTTGAAGCCGATGTGGATGTTTACTTCGTTTTTAATGGCACAGGCGCCAATGTGCTGAGCATAAGCAGCGCCACGCAAAGTTACAACGCGGTCTTATGCGCAGATACTTCCCATATTTATAATGATGAATCATCTGCGCCGGAAACTTTTACGGGATGCAGGTTTTTTCCATTGCCTGCCAATACCTTAGGCAAACTTGACCCCAAAACCATTAGTGAAAGGCTGATAAGAAAGGGTGATGTGCATTACCCGCAAACCGCCATGTTGTCTTTAACACAGGCTACCGAATACGGGACCCTATACCAGGCGGGTGAAATAAAAGAAATAGCAGAACTAACCAGGGAAAACGGGCTTTACCTGCATGTGGACGGGTCGAGGTTTTTTAATGCAGCCGCTTCAATAGGCTGCAGCCTGGGCGATATAAGCGGGAAAGCAGGCGTAGATATCCTCTCGCTTGGTGGCACCAAGGCCGGAATGATGTTTGGCGAAGCGGTTGTGGTATTTAATAAAGACCTGAGCAGGCATATAGCCTACAAACATAAACAAGTGATGCAGCTGGCCTCAAAGACCCGGTTTATCGCGGCCCAGTTTGAAGCCATGCTACAGGATGAACTCTGGCGCAAGACAGCAACCCATGCCAACAAAATGGCCCGCAAGCTGCATGATGCCCTGAGCAAAAACAGCAAGGTAAACATTACCAAACCCGTGCAGGCCAATGCGGTATTTGCCGAAATACCCCGCGAATGGTATGCCCCCCTACAGGAACACTACCCATTTTATGTATGGAAAGAAAGCACCCACGAGGTAAGGCTTATGTGTGCCTGGGATACCCGGGAAGAAGAGATTGCCGGGTTTATTGCGGCGGCGGAAGGTATGGGGTAAGGTGCCCCGACCAATAGGAAGGAGCAACAAAAAATACTGATATTTTATATAATAGGTTCCTAAGGGGTTGTCAAGGAATAACCTGTTCAATAGTGGCGCTTTATATTTTTTTTTCGTTCTTGGGAAAGCTGTAAATATTGAAATATTTAAAGATTTTACAAGAACGAAAAAGTGGAAAAGAACAAGTCAATATGAATATTTATTTCTTGACAACCCTTAAGGAATGTTGACAAAATAAAGTCCACTAATTTAAATTTTATTTTTCTTTTATGCAAGATGCAAAAGCTGCGAATAGTAAACTATTTAAAGACTTTTGCAACGCGGCAGAAATGGAAAAGAACAGTTAAATTGGTGGACTTTATTTTGTCATCGTTCCTAAGCCAATATCCTTTGCCTCAAAGCTTCGTATAGAATCATACCGGCGGCGACCGAGACGTTGAGGGAATCGAAGTTATTAACCATGGGGATGCGGATTAACTGGTCGGCGCGTTTCAGGACTTCTTTGCTGATACCCGTGTCTTCGGCGCCCATCACTATAACTGTTGGGATTTTTAGGTTGCTTTCATAAATGGGCACACTTCCTTTCATAAAGGTACCCAGTATCTGGATACCGTTTAGGCGCAAGACCTCCATAGCCTGCTGTACTGAGGGGGTTCGGCATAATAGGATTTTACCTAAAGCGCCTGCCGAGGTTTTTATGGCTTCTTCGGTAAGCGAGGCGGCATGAGAGGTGGGAAGGATGAGGGCCTGGGCGCCGCAGCAAAGGGCGCTGCGGGCTATGGCGCCTACATTCCGAACATCGGTAATGCCATCGAGCAGCAGGAATAATGGGGTCTCGCCCTTTTCTACTATATGGGATATCCCGGCCTGAAGGTCGGTGTATTGCAGTAGGGAGGCCCAGGCTACTACTCCCTGGTGTTGCACCCGGGTAAGGTAATCCAGTTTTTCAACAGGCACCTGGCTTACAGGGATATTATATTCCCTGGCCTTTTGTTTGATGATATTAATATCCGGGCCCGTGGCTGTGCGTAGCAGGAATATTTTTTCTACTGCCACGCCTTGTTCCAGGGCTTCGAGAACGGGTTTGCGCCCCACAAGCAGTGGTAATGACGGGGCCGGTTTACTGTATTTATGCTTCTCCAAAATAATCGCTATCTATTTTTTATTTCATGTGTTTGTCAAGCCAAGACCCCAATATTGTAGTCAATTATTTATTGGGATAAGTTTTCGCCAACTATCAGTACAATTTTTGTTTCATTCTTCGGGATATGTTCCTTTGCATATTAAGTAAAGGGGTATTTGATATAAAGATACCTAAAAAAACGTTGACAAACCGAGTTCTGCCTTTTAGAGGAATTTACGTGTCAGTTCTTGGTTATAGCATTAATTTCAGTTATTCTTTTGTTATATGAAATTTTTTAATTAAGATAAGCAAATTTTGCGTTTTGCTAAACCGGAAAAATGAAAAAGAACATCTAAAAGAGGGTCTGATTTGACATTTTCTTTAGGCTGTTCAAATTATTTCTATCCTGTTTTAAATTTAAAAATCATCGGGAATCTTTTTACTATCATACGTCATCAATTTCCAGGGCCACACTATTAGTTGGTATCACCAATTCGTAAGTGCGGGCAAAATTGCACCAGTGGCAGGTCTCTTTACCGCAGCCATGATCAAATTCGTGGTTCATGATCCTGGCATAAGCATCTTTCATTTGGGCCCTTACTATTTCTTCATCTTTTGCATATACGGGTACCACAATCTGCTTATACTCCCCTGTTTTGCTTTTCTGGATATAGTCGAACATACCAAGGCTTACCTTCCAGTGTTTTTCTTCATAGTTTTCGAGCAGCAATTTATAAAATACCATCTGCCGCCAGTAGTCGCCTCCCATTGGCTCCTTATCATTAGGCGGGGCGGTATTGGCATAGGCCGATTTATCAGGGTCCCCGGTTTTGTAGTCAATCACCTTGCAGGTATCACCGTATAGCTCTATCCGGTCTATTTTACCGGTTACCGGTACCCCATCAAGTATATAGCGCGGCACCTTAAACTCTATTTCCACATCCTTATGAAAGGTATTCACATAATGGTCATAGTATTCGGTCAATAACTCCTGTCCCTGTTCCATCCTGCGGTCGAACTGGACCGGGGTAAAGCAGGAAGCTTCCGAAAACAGGGCTGAAGTAAACGAACCCAGCATATAATCCCTGGCCGGAAAAACGCCATTCTGGGCTTTCATCTCCAGGAACATACGTTCCAATGCGTGGTGCACAGCGCTCCCAAATGCCAGGGCGTCATTTTTCTGGTAAGGCACTTTAAGAATAGTTTCATAATAAAAGGCAAGTGGGCAATTGAGATATTTAGATAAGGTGGTATAACTCATTATGAATTGTTGTAAAACCCTTTCTATCCATTCACCATTGGCTTTTCTTATTCGCACCTCAGGTACTGGTTTCAGCGCCCACTCCAGGTGCTTCTCTATATCCTCAGCAGGAACAGTCTTTTTTACTCTTTCCTCTGGGCTACATATTTCATCTACAAATACCGATGTTTCAATCGCCTTTCCATTATTATCATTGAGTGCATAGGATAATTGCAGGTGTTTTTTGGCTCGGGTAAGGGCTACATAAAACAGCCTCCGGGCAACTTCGGTTTTATAGGTTTTTTCAGAGTCATCCCGGGTCAGGGTTATGGTATCGGGCATCCGGTATTCATTCCCGCCACCGCGCTTGCCTTCCCAGAAATTTTTGGTGCAGCCAATAAGAAAAACGTATTCAAATTCATTACCCTTAGCCCCATGAGTAGTAAAAAAATGCACCCCGTTCTCACTTTGTATCACTCGCTGAAAGGGTACGGCTATTTTTTCTTCATTCATCTGAGACACCATCCTAAGGAGCTGGGCTGGTTTTATTTTTTGGTTCCGGCCAAATTCGTCTTTGATAAACTCAAAGAATGTATTGAGTGCCTGTATATTCCAGATGTGGTCGGCTTTTCTGAGCAGGTAATTTACAATACCGCTTTCATAGATTATTTTTTCTATCAGCAAAGGTAGAGGCAGGCTTAGTTGATCCCGTTGCCAGTTGTCAAGACAATACCCAAGCCTTACAATCGACTTAGCCGACCTTAGCCCCAGAGATTCCAGCAAAAGTGGATTAGAAAGCAATAATCGCCAGCGAATAGGGCCTGTCTCCTTACGGCTGGTTTGCATGTATAGAGCCAGTATGGCGATATCGGTGGGATCTATGCCAAAATAGGGCGCATGCATAATCTCAAACAATATTTCTTCCCCGTCAAAAGTCTTTTTGCGCTCCATATCCAGGTATTGCAGCACATTCAGCAACTGCTCAGTAAGTGGCAAGTCCAGGATATTTACCGGTTTTTTCACATTATAGGGTATGCCCTTGCGCTCCATCAGGGCCATTATGTTTTCAGCCTGTTTATGCTGGGCATAAAGTATGGCTATATCGCTCAGGGCTATGCCTTCCTGCTTTAAATGCTCTATTTGCAAAACCAGGTCAGCCTCTTCCTGCAGAATGGTATTATATGCCTTAACAACGGGCGCTACAGTATTGCTATTTTCCTTAAACCTGTCTGCAGCTGCAATAATATTTTTATCAAGGCCCAATTCTTTCAACTGGTTGATAAGGCGCTGCTCATTGTTTTGAATTGAGGCCATTGCCTTATCTATGATGGCTTGTGATGAACGGTAATTGTGGGGAAGCACTATTATTTTAATATGCTCCTTATACCGCTCATAGTAATCTACAATATTCCGTATTCTGGCTCCCTGGAATTCATAAATACTCTGGTCGTCATCTCCTACAACAAAAATATTTGGGTCGTCCCAATAAGAGGTGAGGTAGTTGAGCAATTCATTTTGGGAACCATTGGTGTCCTGGAATTCATCCACAAGAATAAACTGGTAACGTTCCTGGTAACTTTGGAGAATGGCCGGGTTTTGGCTGAACAGGTCAAGCACCCAGATGATCATATCATTAAAATCGTACCGGCCTGCTTCCTTCATCCTGGCCTGGTAATCGTCAAATAGGAAGGCCGCGGCCCGGGTATCTTCCATCTTACGGGTTTCCTCGTCAATCTGGTTTTGTTTCAGGTCGCCTTTTTTAAACCCCTTTACTGCTTTTTTATAAATATACTCTTCCCGGTTGGGCAGATCGGCCAAGTAATCATCAATAGCCGTTGAAATGAATGAGGGGGTAAGGTGTTCCTTTTTCATGATATCGAAGAGCCGGTTGAGCTTTCCGGAGTCGAAATAAATATTGCCGCTCAGTCTGCGCAGGTTATGGCCCTGGGGCAATTCATCCAGCATTTTATAGAGTAGCTCAGTTCTTTCCAGGTCGCTGACCGGCTGCAGAGACCGCATACTGAAATATTCACTGTTGTTCTGGATCACATTATTGCAAAACCCGTGAAATGTATGGATATTCACCTTATGGGCTGCCGGGCCAATAATCTGCACCAGCCTGCGCCGCATGGCATTGGTAGCCTCATCTGTATAGGTAAGGCACAGAATTTCATGAGGTTGCACCTGCGCCTCACTCCGCAGTAGGCCCGCGATGCGCATAGAAAGTACTTCAGTTTTGCCGGTGCCAGGGCCGGCAATAACCATAACCGCACCATAAACAGTATCTACCGCCTCGCGCTGACGTTCATTGAGTTTGTTATACCGTTCTGCAAAAAGGTCGGGGTTGATTGTCATTTTGGTTTGGTTGAAATTTGAATTTATAACAGAGCAAAAACCTATTCCAGGATGTACAAATCGGGCAGGTTCCTGCCCAGGCCATCATAATCCAGGCCATATCCCACTACAAACTTGTTTTCAATTTCAAAGGCTATGTAATCAGCCATTACATCGTACTTAAGAGCTGTAGGTTTGGTAAGAAAGGTTGCGATTTTAAGCGATGCGGGTTGTTGCAATTGTATTTGCGGCAGGAAAGAATGAAGGGTTTTGCCAGTATCAATGATGTCTTCTACAATAATAACATGCCTGCCGCTAAGGTTTTCCTCAAGCCCTATGGCGGTAACCACATGGCCGGTAGTTGAGGTTCCCTTGTAGGATGCCAGTTTAATAAAAGATATTTCGGCCTCAATAGCCAGCTCCCTGAAAAGGTCGGCAGCGAAAATAAAGGAGCCATTGAGGATACCCAATACCAGCGGCTTTTTCCCGGCATAGTCTGCATTAATTTTCCATGCCAGGGCTCTTACCCGCTGTTTTATCTGTTCTTTCGGCAAAAATGGAATAAAAACCTTGTCGTGAATGGTTATCATATATTTAAATATATTTATACAGCTACCGGGGCTTTAATTGCCGGGTGGCTTTGGTAATTTTCAAGGGTGAAATCTTCATAACTAAAAGAAAACAAATCATTTACATTTGGGTTTATTTTCATTTGCGGAAGAGGATAGGGAGTGCGGGAAAGCTGAATCAGGGCTTGTTCGGTATGATTGTTGTAGAGGTGAACATCGCCAAAAGTGTGAATGAATTCGCCAGGCTCCAGGCCTGTAACCTGAGCCACCATCATGGTTAGCAAGGCGTAAGAGGCTATATTAAAAGGCACACCCAGAAATACATCAGCGCTGCGCTGATAGAGCTGGCAACTTAGCTTGCCCCCTGCCACATAAAACTGGAACAGTGCATGGCATGGGCTCAACTTCATTTTCGATAAGTCGGCCACATTCCAGGCATTAACTATCATGCGGCGGCTGTCGGGATTGGTTTTGATCTGGTGGAGTACATCTTTTACCTGGTCATAGGTCTTGCCGTCAGCCCCGGTCCAGCAACGCCACTGATGACCATAAACAGGCCCCAGGTCGCCATTTTCATCAGCCCATTCATCCCAGATTCCTACACCATGTTCCTTAAGGTATGCAATATTGGTATCCCCTTTCAGAAACCAGAGCAATTCATAAATTATCGACTTCAGGTGTAGTTTTTTGGTGGTCACCATAGGGAAGCCATCCTGCAGGTTGAAGCGCATCTGGTAGCCGAAACAACTGGTTGTGCCGGTTCCGGTACGGTCAGACTTTTTAACGCCTGTATCTATAATATGCCGAAGTAAGTTTAAATATTGCTGCATAACCAATGCGATAATAGTACCCGGCAAAGGTAACTAATCATAGGATTTCATGGGAAATGCATTTTGATATTGTCCCTGATTTTAAAAAAACGACCATCAATGGAATTAACATTTTTGAGTACATTTGTTCCAGATAACTTAAACCATCATTTCAAAAAAAACAGCTTATGCGGATTATCATTTTCTGTTTAACAATATTATTTATTCCGGTTATGGTATCATTTTCTGGCAAGGGTGGTTTTTCAGTGACCAGTACGGCATTTACCGAAAATGGATACATTCCTGCCCGGTATACCTGTGAGGGTGACAATATTAATCCACCGCTGAAAATAACCGGGGCTCCGGCTGGCACAAAATCGTTTGCCCTTATTCTTCACGACCCTGATGCACCTCATGAGGGTGGTTATACCCACTGGGTAATGTGGAATATAGATACTAAAGGCGATATAGGTGAATATTTTAAAGGAGCAGACCAGGGTTTGAATACCGGCAAAAGGCATGGTTATATCAGCATTTGCCCTCCTTCAGGCACGCATCATTATCATTTTATGGTTTATGCCCTTGATACCAAATTAATACTGGACCATACCACACATAAGGAAGAACTTGAAAAAGCTATGGAAGGCCATATTCTTGCTAAAACTGAACTTGTAGGCCTTTATAAAAAAGTAAAATAAATAGAATAAATTTGTAACACTGAATTTTATTTACCCAAATGCCCAAAACTAAAGACATTGCCAGAACAACCCTTGAAATTCTGGAGAAGGGTTTTTATATCAACCCCGGAGGTGCAAAAACCGACCTCACAAAAGCAATGAACCAGGCCACAAGGAGTACAAAGCTTTATAAGCCTTCCGATTTGGATACAATAGTGGCTTCTGTTGCACCAGGCCAGGAATATGAAACTATATTCGAAGTTGAAAATGAAACATCACTTGATGCGGTAAGGCGTCTGGCAATTGACCCTTCAGCCAATATCATGTGCCTGAATTTCGCTTCAGCAAAAAATCCTGGTGGGGGTTTCCTTACAGGGGCTGTGGCACAGGAGGAGAGCATAGCAAGGGCTTCGGGTTTATATCCCTGCCTGCTCACGGCAAAAGCCTATTACGATTATCACCGCAAACTGACCACCTGTTTTTATTCCGACCACATGATCTATTCACCAAAGGTTCCGGTGTTCAAAACAGAAAGGGGCGACCTGATGGCTGCTCCGGTTTATCCCTCCATTATCACTTCGCCTGCTGTAAATGCCGGTGTGGTAAAATCGAATGAACCGGCAAATGCCGCCCAGATAATCCCTGTGATGAGATCAAGAGTTGAAAAGGTGCTGGCTTTAAGCTTATTGCACAAACATGATACACTGGTGTTAGGGGCCTGGGGATGTGGTGTTTTCCGTAATGACCCCTCAGATATCGCTATGTTGTTTCATGAAGCGCTTACCGGGAAATTTGCAAGACGGTTTAAGAAGGTGGTTTTCGCTGTCTATAACAATAAGGATGTCATGATTGAGCCATTCAGGAAATTATTTTTACCTGGTTCCTGAACTTGGTAACCTGACCATATGAAATTAGAAAAGGCTGCCCGATTAGAGCAGCCTTTTCTAATAATGGTATACATTTATTTATTTCGTAATCTCAATTTCCTTAATAAACGCCTGCCTATTTCCATCACTTATTTTCATAAGGTAATTACCTGGTTTCGCCCTTAGAGGAATTTCAATCTGTGCATTGGTTCCGGAGATAGTAAGAGGCCCTTTTGCAACAGTTTTACCTGTAATATCGGTAAGGTTATAAGACCAGTTACCTGAATTTTCAGGCAAGGTCAGGGTAATTGTATTACCCGAAGTCACTGGGTTGGGGAATAGATTTAAGCTTGTTTGCTGGAGGCCCGGTACGCCAACATTAAACAAATCCGATACCTGGGTCACGGCGCTCACAGCAACTCCAAATGACCCATCACTAAAGTTAACCTGGGCAAATGGTGTAAGTTCGCCGGTCCTGTAATAATTCTGAACATAAGAATTGCTTACCGAACCTTGAGTAATACCTAAGGCTAAAAGGAGAGAATCGGAAAAAGGAGATCCATTAAGGAAAAAACTATCTGTTGTTGTGATCACCGACTGAACCTGCAATACATCAAACCAGGCTGATGGGCCACCATACCTGTTTTTTACTCTCATGGTTCCCCAACCGGTTACCGAATCTTTTTCGTTGGTATAGGTTCTTATAAAACCGGGTGCATCGCGTAACGTAAATGACCCAACTGTAAGGTGGAAATGAAAATCAGCGCTGTAACTGGAAGACCAGGAAGTATTAAAAGTAGCCGGAAAGGAAATTTTGGTATGGGGACTACTGTACGCCATATACTGGGAATCTATTATAAGGCTGTCCCAGCGGCCACCTCCATAAGCATAAAGGTTAATACCCTTATAGGGTATGCTCACACCATATTCCATAATGCCAGTTGAAAGTATGGAAGATTGTAAATTGCCCTGGTAGCTGAATACAAGTACATTATAGATATTGCTATCTGCAAATTGGTACATTGCGCTTGGAACACGGTAGGCGTAAAAGTTTGGTGCAGAATCTGTTACAGTACTTAAATCCCAGGTTCCGGATGCTATTTCTGCAAGAGAAGGGAAGCTTGAAAAAGAGGCGCTTATCTTCAGGCTATCAGTACCGGTTATCCTTGATGTATAATCGCTCTGGGTAAGCGTGATTTGCGCTGAAAGAGCAGGGGATAATAAAATAGCGCCTGCGAATAGGAGTAAAATGTTTTTCATTGAAAATAGTTTTAGCAAATATAAGATTTCATGAACATTTAGTAATAAAAATTTAGTCATAAATAAGAAAGGCCGCAAATCGCGGCCTTTCAGTTTAAAAGTCCATAAATGTTATTTGGCTATTTCTATTGTTTTGACACAAACCTGGTTGCCATTATTATTAATTTTCAAAAAGTAAATTCCTGGTGTTATACTGGTTGAAAGATTGATTACTCCGTTTGAGTTGATTGATTCTGTCTTAAATATTTTACCTGAAATATCAGTTAGTTCATAAGACCATTGTCCGGCGCCCTGGGGTAAATCCACAGTAAAGGTATTTTCGGTCACAGGATTGGGATACACTTTTATTTGGGATTGCTCAATACCCGGTATGCCTACATTTACAAGTCGAGATCCATGAGTTGTAGCCCCTGTGGGGTGGGTAAATGTTGCATCGCTAAAGGTTACCTGAGCCAGAGGGGTTACTTCCTCTATCCGGTAATATTCTTGCTGATAGGTATGGGTTGTTACCCCCTGTGTTAAACCGAGAGCAGAAAGTAAGACTCCACCAAAAGGAGCCCCATTGATAAAGAAACTGTCTATGGTTGTGATTGTGCTTTGTACCTGCAAAACATTAAAATAGGAAGAAGGTGTTCCAGCCGGTGTTTTTACCCTCATTAATCCCCATCCTTTAACAGTATCCGCTTCAGTAGTATAAACCCTCAATATACCAGGTGAATTACTATAACTTAAAAGGGCTACTGAAAGCTGGAAATCAAAATTTGAGACATAGTTTGAAGCCCAGTTATTATTAATTAAAGCAGGAAAAGAAACTAAGGTCTTTGCACTGGAATATAACATAGTCTGGGCATCAATAATAAAACTGTCTGTAGTTCCAGTGGTCACAGATGTAAGACTATATCCAGTTCTCGGAATATTCACCCCATATTCAAAAATTCCAGCACTTGTAACGGAGGACTGAACATTCCCCTGGTAGACATAACCGGCAAAATTATAATAATTGCTGTCAACAAATTCGTAAGAACTTCCTGAAGGTGGCGCTTCCCGGTATAAATAATATACGGGGGTGGTATCGGTAACGGCACTCAAATCCCAGTTGCCGTTCGTCATGGCAGTAAGTGAGGGATAGGTGGATGTCGATGTAGTCTTTTTAAGGCTGTCTGTTCCTATTACCGAGGATGGGTAACTGCTTTGAGTAAGCGTTATTTGGGCAGAAAGTGCCGCAGGTATTAATAATACGGCGGACAATAATTGTAGATTTTTTCTCATTGAATTTGGTTTTGGACAAATATAGTTTTTTGGCAGGAATAAATTGGAGGATCCAGATAAATAAATTGCTAAAATTTAGAAATATGGGTTCCGTCAAAAACTACCAGGGTTCATAAAACTGGATGCTTTTTCACTCGCTGATGACATTTTGGTTCGTCGCAAAATAGATGGGTAACTATTAATTCAACCTAAGTTCTTTAGCCCCAACGGGGCAAACGGATTTGTAGAAATATTAGCACAGTACATATTCTGCTCCATGGGAGCAGTGCAAAAATTGGCTGAGGGGAAATATAGCATCATCTGAAAGGATAAACAGCAAACAAAGAAATGGAAGCATATACCCAAATACAATGACCCTGTTTTCTTAGAAGTTTCGCGTCCTTCAAAAAAACAGGGTCATTTTTTAAAAACAAAAATTATTTGCTCAGGTGCATACTGCGTTCTTTATACAATTGCCTGAACCAGGGATCTCTCAGGTTTTTTATAAACCTTATAGCCTCGCCGGTACTCTTCATTTCAGGGCCCAGTTCTTTATTCACATTCGGGAACTTATTAAAGCTGAATACAGGTTCTTTAACTGCAAAACCTTCCAGGTTTTTTTCCACTTCCAGGTCTTTCAGTTTCAGTTCGCCCAGCATCACCTTTGTTGCTATATTAAGATATGGAATGCCATAAGCCTTCGCAATAAAAGGCGTGGTGCGGCTGGCGCGCGGGTTGGCTTCAATCACAAAAACCTTACCATCTTTTATCGCGAACTGAATATTGATCAGTCCCTTGATGTTCAGCCTCAAAGCAATCTTTTTGGCAATATCTATCATTTCCACCACCACCAGCTGCCCAAGATTAAAAACAGGCAACAAGGCATGGCTGTCTCCGCTGTGAATACCTGCAGGTTCTATATGTTCCATAATACCCATAATATGAACATCCTTCCCATCACATATGGCATCAATTTCAGCTTCCTGGCATCGGTCAAGGAAATGGTCAATAAGAATCTTATTTCCAGGCAGGTGACGAAGAAGGCTTAATACACTCTTTTCCAGTTCGTCTTCATTAATCACTATCCGCATTCTCTGGCCGCCTAATACATAGGAAGGACGCACCAGCACGGGGTAGCCTACCTGTTTGGCCACTTCTATGGCTTCATCGGTAGTATAAGCTGTGCCGTAATTCGGATAAGGTATACCCAGTTCCTTAAGTGTATCGCTGAACCTTCCCCTGTCTTCGGCAATGTCCATATCATCAAATGAGGTGCCTATTATCTTTATTCCTTTTTCGTGCAGTCGCCTTGCCAGTTTCAGGGCAGTCTGTCCACCAAGCTGCACAATCACCCCATCAGGTTGTTCGTGTTCTATTATTTCCCAAAGATGTTCCCAGTAAACTGGTTCGAAATAGAGTTTATCGGCAATATCAAAATCAGTTGAGACAGTTTCAGGATTGCAGTTCACCATGATTGATTCATAACCACACTCCCTAATGGCCAGCAGGCCATGAGTGCAGCAATAATCAAATTCTATCCCTTGCCCTATGCGGTTGGGTCCGGATCCGAGAACTATTATTTTCTTCTTTTTGCTAACCACACTTTCATTCTGGAAAACTTTTCCTTCCGCCCTGTTTTCAAAAGTGCTGTAGAAATAAGGTGTTTTTGCTTCAAATTCCGCACTGCAGGTATCTACCATTTTATATACCCTCGTTATTCCCAGCGCCTTGCGATGTTCATATACTTCTTCCTCAGTGCAGTCTTTTACCAGCTCAGCTATCTGTTCATCCCCAAAACCCATTTTTTTGGCTTCAGCCAGCAGGTTATCAGGTAGTTTATCCAGGTGTTTGTATTTCCTGATCTCAGTTTCCACATTCACTATATCCTGTATCTGGTAGAGAAACCAACGGTCAATCTGGGTCAATTCTCGGATGGTTTTTATGGATACACCGGCAGCTATGGCTTCCTTTATCCTGAAGATGCGGTCCCAGGTAGGGCGTTTCAGCTTTTCCATAAGTTCCTCGGGTCGCAACCTGCTGGTACTTATAAAAGATAAACCGGTAGCGTTATTCTCCAGACTTTGGCAGGCTTTTTGTAGCGCCTCCGGAAAAGTACGCCCTATGGCCATAACTTCTCCTACCGATTTCATCTGCAGGCCAAGGGTATCATCGGCGCCCTTGAATTTGTCAAAATTCCATCTGGGCATTTTCACAATCACATAATCAAGGGCAGGCTCGAAATAAGCTGAAGTTGTTTGGGTGATCTGGTTTTTCAATTCATCAAGCGAATAGCCAATAGCCAGTTTGGCTGCTATTTTGGCTATTGGATAACCGGTAGCTTTTGAAGCAAGCGCTGAGGAACGGCTCACGCGGGGATTGATCTCGATAGCTATGATCTTTTCGTTCTCAGGGTTTAATGCAAACTGCACATTGCATCCTCCGGCAAAATTGCCCAGGTCGCGCATCATTTTTATGGCGGTATTACGCATCAGTTGAAAGGCGGTATCGCTCAGGGTCATGGCAGGCGCAACAGTAATGCTGTCGCCGGTATGAATCCCCATAGGGTCAAAATTCTCAACCGTACAAATAATGACAACATTATCATTTTTATCCCGCAGTAATTCCAGCTCAAATTCTTTCCATCCCAAAACTGCTTTTTCTACCAGCACTTCATGCATCGGCGAGGCTGATAAACCACGTTCCAGTGCGCCATCCAGCTCGTCTTTATGCATCACTATGCCTCCACCCGATCCGCCAAGGGTAAATGAAGGGCGTATAACAATTGGCAGACCAATCTGTTGAGCAAATTCTTTTCCTTCAAGCAGCGAATTGGCGGTCCTGGCATTGGCCACAGGTACACCCAGTTCTATCATCCATTTTCTGAACAATTCCCTGTCTTCAGCCTTGTCTATGGCTTTAATATCAACGCCTATAAGCCTTACATTAAAGCGTTCCCATATGCCCAGTTCATCGGCTTCCTTAGCCAGGTTCAGTGCGGTTTGTCCGCCCATGGTAGGCAACACTGCGTCAATATCATTTTCTTCCAGTATTTGTTCTATGCTTTCCACGGTCAATGGCAGCAGGTAAACCCGGTCTGCCATTATGGGGTCAGTCATAATAGTGGCAGGATTTGAATTGATAAGGACAACTTTTACCCCTTCTTCCCGAAGGCTTCTTGCAGCCTGGGAACCAGAATAATCGAATTCGCAGGCCTGTCCTATAATTATAGGTCCTGAACCGATAATTAAAACACTTTTAATAGAAAGATCGCGGGGCATTTTTTGTTTGAACTAAGATTTTTATGAATAAATGATTTACGCATCAAAAAAAGCGATGAGCAGATATAAAAACCGGTCATTGCGCACGGGATGCAAAAATAGGGAAAAATTTCAGGTCAAAAGTTAAAACAAGTTTTTGAAGCCTCTTTAAAACAGTGATTTTATTTTATAAATCAATGCTCCGGCCTATCAAGAAATGATGCAACAAAGCAGGTTATCAAAAAACTTCAGGAGTTGTGCCACACATGAAAAAGTGTGCCACAACTAAGTTCCCGCTAATTACCATGATACACATATAAGAAATGATGCCCCCTCTCCCGCGGAGAGGGTCGGGGTGAGGCCCCATACAGGTTAGCAAGAATCATCAGGAGGTGATACACCTATGCCCATGAAAATTATCAGCATACACAAATAAGAAATGATGCACCCTCTCCCTCGGAGAGGGCCGGGGTGAGGCCCCATGCAGGTTATCAAAAAACTTCAGGAGTTGTGCCACACCTGAAAAAGTGTGGCACAATTAAATCCCAGCAAATTACTATGATACACATAAAAGAAAGGATGCACCCTCTCCCTCGGAGAGGGCCGGGGTGAGGCCCATGCAGGTTAGCAAAAAACATCAGGAGTTGTGCCACACTTTTTCAGGTGTGGCACAACTAAGTTCCCGCTAATTACCATGATACATATATAAGAAATGATGCACCCTCTCCCTCGGAGAGGGCCGGGGTGAGGCCTCACGCAGGTTAGCAAAAAACATCAGGAGTTGTGCCACACCTGGAAAAGTGTGGCACAATTAAGTCCCCGGAAATTACCATGATGCACAAATAAGAAATGATGCACCCTCTCCTTCGGAGAGGGCCGGGGTGAGGCCTCACGCAGGTTAGCAAAAAACATCAGGAGTTGTGCCACACTTTTTCAGGTGTGGCACAACTAAGTTCCCGCTAATTACCATGATACATATATAAGAAATGATGCACCCTCTCCCTCGGAGAGGGCCGGGGTGAGGCCCCATGCAGTTAGCAAGAATCATAAGGAGGTGATACACCTATACCCATGAAAATTATCAGCATACACAAATAAGAAATGATGCACCCTCTCCCTCGGAGAGGGCCGGGGTGAGGCCCCATGCAGGTTAGCAAGAATCATAAGGTGTAGTATAATCCCAGGAAATAAATTCAAATCTCCAAAATCCAATGTTTTTAACGTTCGGGCAAAAGGAAATAACCACCTTAACCCTGCCTTGCAATAGAAGAAATATACTTAATGAAACAAGGTAAAAAGGGCTACCCGGCAGGCTTTTCAATATTACCCTTATAGCAGCCCGGATTAGTTTTGAATTTTTACTTTACAAATCTGTGTTCTGCATAATTATTTACATAATTTTGCCGCAATTGGGTGCAATTATCCAAAACTAATTACTTTTTTCGCACTTTTGCGATTAATTAAATTACCACCAGAATGAGTTTTTTAGGATTTTTTAAATTTCTGACACAGGAAATCGCAATAGATCTTGGCACTGCCAATACGTTGATAATACATAATGACCAGGTGGTAGTGGATGAACCATCAATTGTAGCCATTGACCGTACTACCAATAAAATAGTAGCGGTGGGAAAAAAGGCTATGATGATGCATGAGAAAACGCATGATAACCTTAAAACAATCCGCCCGCTCAAAGATGGGGTGATAGCAGATTTCAACGCTGCCGAAGGAATGTTAAGGGAAATGATCAAATTGGTTTATCCTAAGAAACCAATGTTTCCACCAAGCTGGCGCATGGTAATCTGTATCCCATCAAGCATCACGGAAGTTGAAAAACGCGCAGTTCGCGACTCTGCTGAGCAGGCAGGCGCCAAAGAAGTATATATGATTCATGAGCCAATGGCTGCCGCCCTCGGTATAGGAATAGATGTTGAGGAACCTACCGGAAATATGATTATTGATATAGGCGGGGGTACTACCGGAATTTCTGTAATAGCTCTTGCAGGCATAGTATGCGATCAATCTATTCGTATTGCAGGTGATGAATTTACGACAGATATCATGGAAACCATGCGCAGGTATCATAGCCTGATGATAGGTGAAAGGACTGCCGAACAGATAAAAATACATGTGGGCTCAGCGCTAAAAGAACTGGATAACCCACCGGATGATATTGCGGTTAATGGACGCGACCTTGTTACAGGTATCCCAAAACAGATTATGGTGACCTACCAGGAAGTGGCTGAAGCGCTTGACAAATCAATTTTCAAAATTGAAGAAGCCATTCTCAAGGCGCTTGAAAGTACGCCACCTGAGTTAGCCAGCGATATATACCGCCGGGGTCTCTATCTTACCGGTGGGGGCGCCTTGCTTAGAGGTCTTGACAAACGCATAAGCCATAAAATAAAACTGCCTGTTCATGTTGCCGATGATCCGCTACGGGCGGTGGTAAGGGGAACAGGTATGGCACTCAAAAACATTGCCAGGATGCCCTTCTTAATGAAATAGGTTAAGGTTGGTTACCAGGTCAATAGGGTTGAAGAATTTCATGACCTGTTTTTTTGAGCCTGCCATGTTTTTAAAAACATGGCTGACAAGAATTTTAAAAGACCCTTTTTATGTTAGATATTTAAAGGCTGATAATTTGCTGGTTACGCTAAACAGGGATTTTCCAGGTTCCAGATTCCAAATACCAAATACCTAAAAAAGTGCGCAATTTTATATTTTTCGTCCGCCGCTTTTTCAATCTGTTGCTATTTCTTTCCCTGGAAATAGTATGTATTATTTTTATTGCACATACGCACACGCTACAGGGAAATGACCTTGTAAGTTCAGCCAACATGGTTTCCGGCCTGGTTTATAAAAAACAGAGTGATGTTATTTATTATTTCGGACTGAGAAGGATGAATGACAGCCTGCTGAATGAAAATGCGATGCTCAGGAAACGCCTCGATGATATCAGTAGCCTTGATTCCCTAAAAGACAGCCTTGTGCACCAGAGAATAACACCGGCTGACTCAAATGTAAAAGTGGTGAAATATGCCGATTATATATATCGGAATGCAAGAGTGATTAATAATTCGGTAAACGCAAGCGATAATTATATCACCATAAACCGGGGGTCGAAAGATGGAATTGGCAAAAATATGGCGGTAATTTCAGGCACAGGTATTGTTGGCCGGGTTGAACATGTTTCTGCCCATTTTGCAAGTGTTTTGTCTGTGCTCAGTTCTAAGCAAAAGGTAAGCGCCAAACTAAAGGATGGCGCCAATGGTTACATTATTTGGGATGAAAAACTGCCTGATATGTTGATAATGACCGATGTGCAACAGCAGGAAAATGTAAAAAAAGGTGATTCCATTTATACCACCAGCTATTCCTTTTTCCCACCAGATGTGATGATAGGCACGGTGCTAAAAATTGAAACTATCAAAAAGAACAACCTTCAGAATCTTTACCTGCGTTCCTCTACTAATTTCAGAAATTTGCAGTATGTATATGTAGTGGAAAATAAAATGGGTAATGAAAAACGGCAACTGGAAGATTCTTCAACCAAAAAATAATCAATGAACGTTTATATAAAAAATATTTTACGTTTTTTCATTATCATACTTATCCAGGTACTGATACTGAATAAGATCAATTTGCGCTGGTGGAATGAACCTTCCAATTTCCCGGTTTTCATACCCTATGTTTATCCCATGTTTTTATTGCTGCTTCCATTTGAAACCCCGGTTTGGGCTTTACTCATTATGGGGTTTATACTTGGCATCACAGTTGACAGTTTCATGAATACTTCAGGTATGCACGCCTGTGCAGCAGTGCTCATCGCCTACCTGCGCACCAATGTGCTGGTTGCACTTTTACCAAGAAATCTTTCTGATTACGACGGACAGCACCCATCTATAAAAACGATGGGCTGGATGCCCTTCCTGGTTTACAGTGCATTCCTGTTCATTATCCATGATTTTATCTATTTTACCATAGAACTTTGGAACCTTTCCAACATAGGCTTTCTATTGCTCAAAGTGGCGGCCTCAACCATCACCTCCATGTTATTCATCATCATTTACCTGCTCCTATTCACCCGCCAAAACAATACACGTACCTGATTTAATCAAGTGGGATAGTGGTATTGAAATTAATCGCGTATGATGTGATTGAGACATCAGGCTTAATCCAGTTGACATAAATTTGTCCGCCATAGTTAATTCCACAATCTAATTGTTTAATCCAAGAAACACCTAAATCATCTTTTATTTGGGTTGAAACAAAATAATGTCCGGTAAAGTAAGCATTATTATTTGGAATATAACCCACAGGCAAAGTCCCCATATTATAGTAAAGTGCACCAGGCGAAGCCGTAAAATTCTGTGCATTATTTGCCAATAATACGGCCCTTACCTGTAGCGTATTTGCGGTAAAGTCCTTCTTATAGTAAATAGTGCCGGTAACGCCGCCCAGGGTTGCATCGGTACTTACTACTATGGTGCTCCATACCTGTTCACGGTTGTTAATTCCAAACCCTGTTCCAAAAGGCACAAGGGCGCTTAATAAAAAATGAGTGGCATCGGTGGGAGTAGTATTTACAAGCACCGTGAGTACCCCTGTTACATCCAATATTACTGCAGGATTACTGCCATCATTATAAGTAAGCGTTCCGGCAGTAGGAGAAACCACCATATACACAGCATATCCCGTGGCTATGGTACCAAAAGTTCCTCCCGGAAACCTGACCATCTGCCCGTTATAAAAAAACCAACCTGCGTTTACAGTGGTCGTGCCACCGGTAGTTGTGCTCACCATTCCGCTGATGATTAGGGGCGCAGATCCATTTGCACCCAGAGCGCCAAGGGTAGTAATACATTCGGTATAGGCTTGCTGCAGGTAATCAAGCTGGTTCTGAGTAAGCGGGAATCCTCCAGGTTTTGTAAAATCTATAGCTTTCATAATGTTTTCACCCCAGGCTCTGCGATTGCAGGCCTTCCGCTCATTTTAGGGGAGTATGGCGGAGATTATTAAATTTTTATTCACCGGTTTGGCTTTTACCTCTAAAAGGTCATAACAGAATAGTTGCTTTTACCTGCAAGCCTGTATAAATCAACAAGGGCCCTGAGCCTGGCCATATTGAAACTTATTGCTACAGGAACCATCACTATAAAAGCAAGACCAAGGAGGGCTGTTTCACTATCTGTGTATAATACTTCAGGGTCTGGGTATATGGTTGAGCCTGCTTCGCTTATCAATCCCAGCCACACAGGTTTATCCTCTGGTACCAGATAGGTAAAAAGCGGGTCCTTAAACGGTCCGTCTGCTATATAAATTCTCCTGCTCACCAGGTCGAAAGTATCATTCAGGGCTGCCTCAAGGTAAACTACCTGGCTGTTGTGGGCAAGCCTGTAAAGGTTTCCGGTTCTGTTGGCGCTAAAAAGGCCATATAGCCATACCACAGGTGTTACCAGGCAATTCAGCCAGGCATAATGAACGGTTTTCCTCAATCTTACCGGTAATATTTGCCAGGTTAATCTTCCGTAATTGATATCAAATAATCCCATAAATAAATTAACCCCAGCCCCCTGAAGGGGCTTCCCACCGTTTTACGGAGTAAATGGGAAATAAAAAGAAAATTTTATGTTTACCCCGTAAAAGGGTTCGCCCTATCAGAGGTTAAGGAATGTTTATATTATTCCATGCGCGGTATACGCCACATTCGCATCAAAATAGGTATTGTCAAGAGCCATGTATCCCGCGTCGGGCACATATTCCACTGTTACAGGTACATAGGCTGTTGACCCATAATTTGCCTGAGCATTTTCCACCTGGCAGATAAGAACCCCATTTACAGCCTGAAGGGCATCAACCAGGAAATTGAGTACAAAGAGCCCGTTAAAGGGCAGGTTTCCCAAAAATGTATTAATGGCATCTTTTACAGGTTGGGTTTCAGTTCCGTCAAGTCTTGCCCCGGTATTATCCAGTACCAGAGGGTCATAAAAAATGTTGAGTGCCAGTTGCAGGTTGTCAGCATTGCCACTTGTTATTTGCAACCTTACACCTGCATCCTTCACCTCGTTCATATAAGCGCTCAAAGCCGTCAATTGGAGACTGCTCAGAGGCCCAAGTACCGAACCGGTGTTAGTTGCGGTTTTAATTCTTACAAGGCTGGTTAGTTCCACTGCTGCGGCATAATTTACAATAAGAACGGTCAGGTCTGCAGGTGGAACTACCGCATAAACATCACTACCTGCCGGAAGCGCCACCCCATACTGAAATGCCTTAGCCATAGTTACATACCATTGCAGGGTATGGGGCTTTTGGGTTGCCAGTATATTGCTAACCTCTGATTTATGGGCGTCAAATAAATTCTCCAGTGTCCACTGGCATACCGCGACTATATAGGTCCACAAGAGCCACATGGCAACATTGCTTGTACTTGATAGTGGGGAAGTTCCTGTGGTGCCTAAAACAGGGTCTGCATTTTTTGCATCAATTATAGATTGCTGTATTTGAGCTATGGTTCTTGCCATTTTTAGGTATTGAATAGTGATTTAAAGAGAATTGGCAAATAGAAAAGGCGCAGAAACTTTGATTCGGAGCAGATTGAAATAAATTTAACTACTTAAAACGGTTCCTGAACCAGTACTGTTTTTAGTATACTTGTATGGCTATTGAAAACATACTCTTTGCAGGATAGGTGAATGATATGGCAGTAAGGGTATAACTTACCTGCACTCCGAATGTATAATACCCTGCAGGTAATGAAACTATTGTTTTATCTGGATTTGTGGGGTCTGATGGGTCAGGAGTTCCCCCTACCGCATCATAAAACCATGTCATTACCTGCCCTATTCCAGAACTGGAACCGGTTGAAATTCTCGTAATCCTGATGTTAACTTCCGAACCGGTTATACCTATTACTTCAGCTACAATATCACCTATCCAGAATTCCCCGATCCCTGCAACTGTGCTTTGCATAATGATGACAGGTGCGCACTCGGCAGAATTGCCATTTATATCTTTAAAAGTTACAGAGTGAACTGTTGAATCTCCATTCCATATAAATAAATCATCGCTTGTTGTATAGAGTATATTGAAATCTACTTCTTTACTTGTCATGGGCAAAACAGTACTCGGATAAATTGCCGGAGCGCTACCGGCAATCATATCATACGCATGTTCTATATTAAAAGTATTGATGCCTCCTGCTCCAAGGAAAGAACTTACCAGTGGAAAATTATTGATAAAACCGGGAGAGGCAACAAGTTTAAAAAGGTAATTCCCAAGGGTAGCAGGTGTTTGTGTTCCTCCCATGTAATTGGGAGATAAATAGGGAGCCAGAATAACGCTTATTCCGGTCACGTTAATGACATTTATAGTCGATGAAACCATAGTGCTTGTGCCGCAACCTGCTGTTACTGTATATCTTACATCCGCCGAGCCGATACTGACCCCGCTGATTACCCCCATTGAGTTCACTGTAAAGACAGCCTCATTACTGCTGCTCCAAACTCCACCTGCTGAAGCATCCGTTAGCGTTATGGTTCCTCCCATATAAACGGTAGTTGGCCCGGATATACCCGCGACTATAGGAGCAGGACAAGGCGGGGCGCTGCCCAGAGTACCTATTACAATGCCATTCTGACCAAGGTATTGCAATGTTCCGCTGTCGGCAAATGAACTTGAAGGCACCTTATAAACACTACCTGTTATCGGTACATCACTAATAGCAACCCCGTTAAGCGAGCAGAAATCTTCGGCAGCTTCAACCGATCCGCATCCCATAATTATTACATCCATCATACCCTGGTTGGGCATTACAGTAACCTTATTGTTCATCATAATGTCATTTGTATTAAATATAAAAGGCATCGCAGTTAATAATACCGGCAGATGATAATATTACTGATTTTACATCCATTCCATCCCTGGCAAATTCAATGCTTATAGCCCTTGTCAGTTCCTGGAAATTCTCATCATCAAGATAATCAAAAGCGCCCACACATATTGTAGGGTTCTGTTTGAAATCTCCTTTATTATTAAGTATAAGTTGTCTTTGATGCTGCGGGGTGCTTTCCACACTTAGGAAGTCTCCACCCGATATCTCAAGGTCTTCACTATTATCAAGCCCGATATCAATCATTTGTAAAGCCCTACCAATAGTTTTGATTTTATAAAAAAATTGTGTTTCCGAAATATTGCTTCAATAAGTTTTCAGGCGCTCAGCAAATTTCCCAGCCTTGTCAGAAGGTTATTAAATGATGCCACATTCACCGGAACGGTACTTGGCCCAGTTGAAGTCCCAACCGTTAAAACAGATATCGCAGTTATCAGGTCATTGAGCAATTGGAACAATCCCTCGCTTGCCGTATTCATTTTAAATACGCTTGCTCCAGTAGTAAAAACCACATCGCCATTTTGAATATTTACTTGCGAATTATCAATCTCAAAAACCACATTTTGTATGGTGATAATAGCTTTGGTAATTTCACTTGCCTTTAAAACAGCCCATTCTCCCGGTCCGTCCACACTTCCCATAATAATATTGCTTCCATCAGCAGGTATTAAAACCAGGCCATTTGTCAGTTCTGTTATAACATTTAGTGTCACACCTTCTATAGGCTTACTTCCATCGCTTCCCTGCACCCTTACAGTCATTGCACCGGTATCCACGCTACCTGGAACCACAGTACCTGTTTTTATTTCAAACGGTTTATGAACCAGGTCTATGATCCCTGCCTTTATTTTTGCTGCGTTTTTATTCATTTTGTCAGGTATTTATAAATCCGTTTAATGGACCAGCTTCAACAATTCTTCTTGCACCGTTAACTCCAAAATGGACTTCTGTGCTTTCGGTCAGGTAGTTTCCGTTTCTTTCCGGGTATCTGTCATCTGTTATATAAACCCTGTACCCAGGTAAAGTATTAGGCTGCAGAAATCCATTGATATTCCCTTCATATCCCGAATAATTAAGCTTATAGGCCTGTTCATTGGCCAACATTTTTAAGGTGGCTGCATCCCTTAAGTGGTTAAGCGTCCTGCTGTGTTTTCTTACATATTTTGGGTAAACATCAGAGGCCTGGGATAGTATATGGCCGTTTGCAAGCTTTTTAGAATAGATAACTTTAACCGGGTCGTTTTCTGAAATGCGTTCTTTTAGGCTGTTTTCTTTCAAAGCATTATACCCCAATCGGTAGCTTATCATATTTGTGGTACCTGAATTGTTAAATGGGTCATCGCCATTAGCATACGGCGTATAAACAAGTCCGCACCAAAGCGTGTCAGGCTGTATAAAAAAACAGGTTAGGCTGCCATCTGTATATTTCGAAAGGTTATTAAGAGCCTCTATACCACTTATATTGTCAAAAAACACATTGCCAAGATTAAATTCCAAACCGCACAATACATTGATATTATAATTGTTCTCCAGTCCTGAAACGGCGGCCAGCAAATAATCTTTTATTGAAATTGTCGGATAAAAGGCATTTAATTGATTCCTGCGCAACAGCAAACTGTAACCTTCACATTCCACTTCAAGGGGCATATCCAGGTTTCTGC
>Ga0364887_10323_pt2 | contig 26033 bp, 16 predicted proteins | sample ExccelJu500001D4_4_FD_206924 | JGI IMG/M metagenome (GOLD analysis project Ga0364887, IMG submission 206924) | Enriched cells from Trout Bog Lake Hypolimnion, Wisconsin, USA - BchlTB.July23.5000.01.D4 | ecosystem: Environmental > Aquatic > Freshwater > Lake > Hypolimnion/Profundal zone | place...
CACATCTTTATATTAACAATGTAAAATTTTAAGATATAAAACAATTGTATAAAATATATTTCCTTCTACTAACATTAATAAATAATTTTGCTTTCTTAAAATAATTGGTTATGGTAAAGTACATAAAATAACCGGTTAATTAACGATAACGATTCAGGTAAATAATTGTCAGTCATCATAACATTGAACTCATTAATAATTATTGTATTATTTCAGAGTTCATGCTTTTAAAAACCGACATATTTATCAGACAAACGACTTTTATATGAAAAAATATTTACGCGTTGCCACAAACTCAAAAGCCCCCTTTTCTAATAAAGAGGCCACTTCTTTTTTACAAACCCCTACCCTCAAACGATTGCAAAATAATAAACACAGTTATATGAAAAAGAGTATCAAACTCATAGGAGCATTATTACTTCTGGCATTTACACAAACATTATTTGCTCAAACTGCAACATTTAGTACTGCTGGTACAACAACCTGGATTTGCCCTTCTGGTGTAACTCAGGTGCAATTAGAATGCTGGGGTAGTGGCGGTGGTGGTGGAGGCACCTCTAGTTCAACTAATCAGTACACAGGTGGTGGTGGTGGCGGAGGTAATTATACTAAAAGTACTACTATTTCTGTAACTCCCGGTGCTACTTATTTAGTAACAGTAGGTGCTGGCGGCTTAGGAGGATCAACTTCAACAACTTCATGTAATGCTTTCAATGGAGGTGCAAGTTTTTTAATGCTTTCGGGTTCTGGTAATTCACCATTATTAACCGCATTAGGAGGCTCTGGTGGTCTTGGAGGACAAACTAATCCTAGAAATGGTGCAGGGGGTTCAAATGCCAGTTCAAATGCAATTGTATATTCACTTACCAACGCAGGTAGTGGTTATACATCTACTCCCTCTGTTGTAATTGGAACACAATGGACAGCCAATTATACTTTTACCGCTACAGATGTAACCAATCATACTCAGGTGTTTAATGGTGTAAGCTTATATACAGTAACTGTTGCCGGAACATCTGGAACAGCTGCTCCAACAGTTACATTTGGTAATGCTGTTGTTACTGGAGGAACATGTACTTTAGCTTATGCTGGTGTTGCTGCTACAGCTACTGCAACAAGAAGTTCTAATACAATCAGTTATCTTACAATAAAACAAGGTTCTGGATATATAAATGCCCCTACAATTACAATTACTGGTGTGGGTACTGGTGCTGCTGCTACAGCATCTTTGGTTCAAAACAACAGTGGTACATATTTTACAGGTGGAGCTGGCGCAAATGCTGCGTATGTTTCGGGAGCTAATTCAGGAAATGTTAGTGGTGCCGGAGGAAGTTCTGCAGGTCCTGCAAGCAATGGCAATGCAGGCTCCGGTGTAACAGCTGGTTCTGCCGTTTCAGGTGGAGGAGCTGGAGCTGCTGGTGTAAGTGCGCAAAGTTACAGTCTTACTACTGGTGTAGGTACAGTTGGAACTACAGCTACAGGAATTGGTGGTGGTGGTAGTGGAGCAGTAGGTCCTACTTTTGGTGGTGGTGCAGGTGCTCCGGGGCAAGTAATTATCAGTTGGCCCGTTATCACAACAACAGGGACTCTAGGTCCATTAACCACTACTTTAGGAACAGCTTCTGCTGCTACAACTTTTTCTTTGTCAGGAAGTAATATGTATGCTGGAATTTTAGTTACACCACCTGCCGGATTTGAAGTTTCAACAGATGGTACAAATTATAGCTCAACTGTTACACTGGGTAGCGCAGGAACAATATCGGCGGGCACTATATCAGTAAGATTAGCTGCTACAACAGCAGTTGGAACATACAGTGGTAATATTACATTATCAAGTAGTAATGCAGCAAGTATTACTATTGCTACTGCCAGCAGTATAGTTTCTGCCGGTGGATATTATTTTGTATCTTCATCTTCAGATGTTAATAATGTAAATAACTGGTGGACTAGTGCTGCCGGTACTGGTAGTCATCCTGCTGATTTTACAGCAAACAATATAACCTATTATGTATATGCCAGTTCAACTACAACTGCTGCATGGTCGGTAACCGGTACTTCAAAAATAATAGTAGGTAATGGATCTGTAGGTGTTACATTAACAATAGCTAATGGTTTTGCTGTATCAAACAGTACCGCTCCTATGGATATAAGTGCAGGAAGTAGTGTTTTGATTCAAGATGCAACAACATTGCCAACTTTTGGAACATTAAATGCAACTTCCGAAGTGCATTATCAGGCTACAATAAGCAGTCTTGCTCTTGTATCAAGTTATGGAAAATTATTTATAGATAATAATAATGCTGTTACAATATCAAACACCACTTCTGTTAACACCTCTTTAACGGTAGCAAATGGCGCTACTTTATCTATACTAAGTACCAATAACCCTTATATTTATTTCAATACAGGGGCTACTGCTACAATAGCTGGTGGATTACATACATCAAAAGTTGGTGGTTTAGTGAGCTTTAACAATCCTTCAGGTAATCCTTCGTCCAGTACCGGAACTGCTTTGCAATTTAAAAGTGCAGAGTCAACACCAACCAGTCAATTAACTTTAAATGGAAGTACTATTGAATACTCACGTGGAAGTAGTACTACAGCACAAATTATTACTGCCCGTAGTGACTATGCAAATCTTACTATTTCTGGTGCAGATAATAATAAAACATTTTCTGCTGGTATAGGTGTTTCAGGGATATTTACCTTAAATATTACAGGTACCAGTGTTCTTTCAAGCCTTACTTCAAATTTAAATGTTGGAGGCAACCTGATTCTAACTTCCGGCAACCTGAATGATGGTGGTAAAACTATTACTATCGGAGGGTCCTTCTCTGCTACTGCCGGTACTTTCACTACAACAGGTACTGTAATAATGACAGCTGCTTCAGGTGCGCTTTCCGCTTCTGCACAAGTGGCAGGATTTACTTATAATAACATACAGTTTAATAGTACAAGTGCGTATAATTTTAGTATAGTAGCACCAATGACAGTAAATGGTATCCTAACGCTTTCATCAGGACTGTTGACAATGACTGCTGGTAAAACACTTACTATGGCAAATAATTCTACAATAGTTAGAGCCGGGGGAAGTTTAAGCGGATCGGTTGCATATTTTATTAATGGTACTCTATCAACTGATGTAGTAAATGTAACCATTAATGCAACCTGTAGCAATGGAGCTGAAATGTCTTCTTCGCCTACACCAGGTAAAGTGGGAACGCTTACTATTGGTACAGGAGCTACTTATACTTTAACAGGTGGCAGAACAGTTTCTGATGTAGCGAACGCTGGAGTTATTCTTCTTTCTCCAACTACAACGCTAACATTAACCATTAATGGCAATATAACAGGTTCGGGTACTATAACCGGTAATGCTAATGCCTCAGTAGCATTTGGTGGTACTACCGGTACTTTAAACTTTACTACAGGCTATCAGGTGGCTAATTATCTGACTATAAACAGTGGTACACTGACACTGGGAACACCTGTTACTTTATCTAATGATTTAATTTTATCTGCGGGTACATTTAATGATGGTGGAAATACCATTACAGTGAATGGTAATATAGTACCGGGAGCAACAACAGTAGGTTCTCATACCGGTACTGGTGAAATAAAAATGACAGGGTCTGCTAAAAGTATTACTGCAGCTGCAAACTTTGGAAATCTGGAATTAGCAGGCGGTACAATAACTACCGATGCTGCTATAACTATAAATGGAAACCTTTTACTTACTGCCGGAATTTTAGCAGATAGTGGTTATATAGTCACTGTTGCCGGAAATATAACCGGCTCAGGTTCTCATACAAGCCTTACAGGTGGATATCTTTCTATGACAGGAACATCTAAGACAATTGCAGGTATAACTATTGGTAATTTTAATCTTGCAACCGGAGCTACAATCAGTACAGGCTCTAATACGCTGACTGTAAATGGCAATGTTTCCGGTACAGGTACTTTATCTTCAACCGGCTCAGGCGAATTATTAATGACAGGAAATACAGTCACTTCAACTATTACTGGCGTTACGGTAACAAATATTGAACTAAATAATACTGCTCATAATTTTAACTTTACCGGTTCACCAACAATTTCAGGTTCACTGATTCTTACTAATGGTTCTTTATCTGTTAATTCAGGTAATACCCTAACCATGCTTGGCAACTCAACAATTATCCGTAATGCAGGTAGTCTTAGCTTAAATTCAGGTACTATTAATTATGGTTCTGCTTCTACAGATATTGTAAATGTTACTATTAATAATACTTGTACAAATGGAGCAGAAATATCTTCAACACAAACACCTGGAAAGGTTGGTACATTGACCATTGCAACCGGAGCTAATTATACATTTACAGGAGGAAGAACAATAACCAACTTTGTAAATAATGGAATAGTAATATTGAATCCGGTAAGTACATTAACATTTACCATTAATGGAAATATCTCTGGCAGTGGCACTCTAACCGGTTCATCAAATGCAGCAATTGTATTTACAGGGAATTCAGGAACATTATATTTTACAACTGGTGCACAAAATGCCAGTACAATTACAGTGAATACTTCAGGTACATTAACGCTTGGCACACCGGTAACTTTATCTTCCAGTCTGGCTATAACAGCAGGAACATTGGCAGGAGGATCAAATGTAATTACTGTTACCAGCAATTTAAATGGTACAGGTACTTATACTGCAACTGCAGGGGGTAAAATTTTAATGACAGGAAACTCTCAATATTCCAATGTTACAGGAGGGCTTACTTTAGCTAATCTTGAACTAAATAGTCCTTATGGATTTAAAGTAACGGGTACAGGAACTGTTCTGAATATTACCGGTAATCTGAACTTTATTAAAGGTAGATTAACCCCAAATAGTGTTACCAGTATAGTAAACTTAACTTCAGGAGCAACAATTACAAATACAGGAACCGGTACAGGTTGGGTAGCAGGTAATTTAGAAAAAAATATCAGTGCTTCTGGAACCTTTAATTTTGAAGTAGGTGATACGTCTAATTATCTGCCTGTTTCACTTAATATATCTCCTTCAGGATTCACGGCAGGCTCTTTATCTGTAGCAACTATTGCAACTTTTATTACTCAGGCTGGAACGCTTAGTTTAGACTCAACTACTACTAAACTCAGCAGACACTGGACAGTTCAAATACCATCTGGAGGAACTTTCACAGGTTCTTACTCAGGGACTTTAAATTATGTTTCCAGTGATTTGACAGGTAATGCAGCTAATTTACAAACAGCTGTATATAATGGTACTATAATAAGTGGAATATGGTCTTATCCAGGCGCTCCTGCTTTAGGTAGTCTGCAATTAACTACACCATCATCTCTCATACCATCATCAGTTAGTGATATTGAATTTGCCAGCCAATCTGCCGTAACTGTATATGGTATAGTTGCTGATAAAATATATGACGGTACTACAAATGCAATACTGGATTATACAGCGCTAACTCATACAGGTAATAATATCAGTATCAATACATCGTCGGCAACAGGTAGTTTCTCTGATAAAAATGTTGGTACCGCTAAAACAGTTACTATTAATGGTCTTACATTAAATGGTACAGATGTAAATGCGTATTCTATTGGTGAACAAACTACAACAGCTAATATTTCAGCTTTACCAATTACTGTAACTGCTGCTACAAATGCTAAAGTATATGATGGTAATACAAGCGCTACAGCAATTCCTGCAATAACATCTGGAACAATTCAAACCGGTGATGTTGCAAACTTCATAGAAACATATGATAACAAAAACTTAGGGACAGGTAAAACATTAACTCCTTATGGTACAGTTACCGATGGTAATAGTGGAAACAACTACAGTTATACTTTTGTAACTAATACAACTGGTTCAATCTCTAATTCTCTTTATACCTGGCTTGGATTTACAAGCAACTGGTCAACCGGATCAAACTGGAGTGGTGGCTCAGTTCCTGCTTCTTCATCTGATGTAACAATTTCTTCAGCTGTAAGCGCTTATCCTGTATTAACAGCAACCTCCAGTGTTCATAATCTGTTCATAGAAACTGGTACACTTTCATTGAATGGTCAGTCATTAACAATCAATGGGGCTGTTACAGGTAGTGGTTTAATAGTTGGATCGTCTGCTGCTTCTATAATTATGAACAGCAGTTCTAACAATACATTAAATTTCAGAGCTAATTCATCTACTGATACTTTAGTAAGTACCTTAACACTAAGTGGTACAGGCACAGTTACTTTAGGAAGTGGCTTAGGCATTACGAACTTATTATCGTTAAATGCTGCAGCTAATCTGAATCTGAATGGTCATCATTTAACACTGAAGAGTACTTCAATAGTTAATACAGCAGAAGTAGGAGTGGTTACTAGCGGAGCAACTGTTACTGGAGGAAATGTAACTGTTGAGCGTTATATCCCATTAGGATTAAGACAGTATAGAGATTTAGGTCCAAGTGTATATAATGCAGGTTCTGTATTCAACAACTGGCAAGAGGGGGGATACTACTCTACATCCGATATATATGGAATGTTTATTACGGGTTCCTATAATAAAGCATATATAGCTGGAAGTTATAATCCTGTTACTGGAGCCGATTATACAACAACAGGAAATCCATCATTATATACTTATATTGATAATGTATGGGCGGCAGATACACTTACAAAAGCGACGAATCTTGATCCGTTCCAGGGAATGAGAGCATTGGTTAGAGGAGCGCGTAACTTTAATCTTATCCAGCAGTTTCCAAATATGGTCACTGCAACTACTCTTCGTGCAACTGGTCAGTTAGTGACTGGTACAGTTACATTTACAACCAGTAGAACAAGCAGTACATCAGGTGCTACATCTGGTTATGGATTAACTGATGGAGCTAACAACTGGAGTTTGATTGCCAATCCTTATGCCTGTCCTATAGACTGGGCAAGTATATGGGGACATAACGGTTCAAATAATATTACCAGTAGTTATTCCTATATTGATCCAACCTTCCTGTCAAGTGGATATAGTATCTATGTTACCTACAACGGAGCAGTGAATGTAACCAGTAATGCACCAAGTGGTACAAGAGAGTTTATACAATCAGGACAAGGATTCTTCATACAAAATGATGTATCAGGTACACCAACGTTAGTGATTAATGAAACCGATAAAGCACCTGCCTCACAACATACAAGTGTGTTTGGTAATACTAAACCAAATATGTTGGCTGTTACCTTGTGGAAGAACCTGAATGGAAGTTCATCCAACATAGATGGAACTGTTGCAGTATTCAATACAAATTATACCAAGAACATCGGAGCAGAAGATTCCAGGAAGCTGATGAATCCTGCTGAGAATCTGTATATCACAGAGTCTGCTAATGAACTGAGTATAGATGGTTTACCAACCCCATCAGTAACAGATGTTGTAGCGTTGAAATTAGCGAATGTAATTGCAGGAGAAACCTATCAGCTGAATATTGATGCAAGTGAGTATGCAGGTCTGGATGCTTATATACATGATGCTTATCTGAATACAGATGTGCCGGTTGCAAGTCCTGTAAGCTTTACACCAACAGCAGATGCAGCTACTTATGCAAACAGGTTCAGCATTGTATTCAAAGCAAATGTTGTGGCTGTAAACAATGCTACTAAGATATCGGTATATCCAAATCCTGTAACAGAGAAAGTATTTACAATACAGACACAGAATGTGGCTGCAGGTAAGTACAGTGTATCGATGATTAATGCAATGGGTCAGACTGTGATGACAACTACAATTAATCATGCTGCCGGAGTTTCAAACGAAACTATCAGCATGGATAGAGTATTATCATCGGGTATGTACACAGTGGTATTGAAGAGTGCAGATGGTAAATTGTATTTGAGCGAATTGTTAGCACAATAATTATATTTTAAAGAGAGGCTGTCTCAAATGGGGCAGCCTCCTTTTGTTTTCAGGGTGTCATATATTAACAAACAGTGAAGTTAAAATAGAGGTTTATTGAATCAACAAATATCTGGCAAAATCGTCTTATATGTATATCAAAGAGAACAAATGCTAAGCCTGTTTTTAACCCGTATAATCAACAACAGTTAATACTAAAGTCCCCAATCCGGGATGAGTTAATAAAATGCAATCAATAGGTAAGAGTTGTCATATAGTTATAAATAGTAAGTAGTCACTTAAAATTATATTATATTTATTTTGTGAGTTTATAGGCTTAATGTTTCAATAATTAATTCAATATAATAATGATCAAGTACTTATTGTTATTAAGCTATTATTATTTTAGAATGAATATGGATGCACCGGTAGCGATTATCTGCTGTTGATACTTAATGTAATGATATATGCTAATATTTATCGCAGAACAAAAATAGAGGAAGCATTACAATAGAATTTACATTTTATGTGGTTAAATGGTATGAATACACCTGACCATTATACGATTAATAGATTTAGAGGAAATCAGTTGTTATTGCCATTGAATAAGTTATTTTTTGAAGTGGTAAAGTCGTTAAATGTAGGCGTGTTATTCTATACCCTGTTATAAGAAAAAGGGATAAAACAAAGCAATTGCGATGTTAAGATATAGAACCTTTTTTTTGAAAACATTAAAAGCAATAATCACTTTAAAAATTTGTTACTACACAGGATTAGAGTAGAGCAGTACAATTAAACCATAGAGGACATTATTAGTACTTTTTCTAGTAGTATCAATAACGGATCTCAGGATAGCAAACCTTGTTGCTCCCTTTTCAGTTCTAAATTGCCCTGACACTTTCGATTTCACTTTTACATTTCTAATGGCTCTTTCGGAAGCATTATTGTCAGGTGGTACATTTTGATGATAAAGAAATGTAAGGATACTTTCTTTATTTTTTATCAGTCGGTTTATAAATGCCTGTACTTTTTTATGCGAAGAAGCCTGTTGATGTTCTATTAATAATTTGTCTAGTCTGCTTTGTATGGCAAGTACTTGTTCATTTGAGGAATCATAGTCTGCCGGTACTAATTGCTTTTTCAATTGGATGGCATCCTGAAAAAGCAATTTCATGGCAATACTCCATTGACAAGAAAGAGCATCTTCAAAATTATTGAGTTCACGAAGCAAATGTGCAATACATAGTTGATGTAACCGTGCAGTTACTTTTAATTGTGCTGCCCAACAATCACTTACATATACCGATAGTGGAAAACCATCGGAAAAATATTGCGTAATAGTTTGATATCCTCTATTCATGGAAGCTACAATAAAGGTAAGTTTCTTTGATTGCCATGTATGAAACCAACCTTTCTTACCGCCAATAGATGCGCCTGTTTCATCAGCACCTACTACTGCTTCCTGCTGAATCCGTTGTTGAATAATTTCATAGGCTGGCATTGCTTTCTGTGCCGCTGTAGCCAATAGGTTATCTACTGTCCCTTCACTTATGGGCAGGTTAAACAGGTCTTTTAATAACATGGTTATCCGCTTATAAGGCATGTATTGGAATACTGACAAGTAAGCTACCAAAGCTCCAATGTGACCGCTATATTGTATAGGAGCATTTATTCCTTCAGGGAAGGTACCAACACATTTACACCCACAATGGGTACATATTTTAGCATGACTAACATGTTCTAAATACTTAGCTTGAATCGGAGGAATAACTACTTCCTGCCTACGTTCCACAACAATCGACTCCACCTCATTTAAATCTAATCCACAATGATTACAAAAAGTAGGGACATGGGGCAAAATTGCATCAGGAATTACTTTAAAAGATAGTGTATTACCATCATGTCCTAATTGACCTCCCGGGCGTTTACCTGATGAAATACGCGAATTCTTTGAATTGGATCTGCCTATCTCATGGGATGGTGGTGTATGACTTGTCTTACTCTTTTTTCCGTTTTTTAATAACCGAACTTCCTCCCTCAATTCAGATATTGTAGAGAGCAGTTCCTTGTACAAACTTAATGATATGGTAATAGTTTCTTCTATACTCTATTAACGTAAAATCTGACTATAAATTATCTATTTGAATTCTTTTGCTAATTATTACTTGAGTAGTAACCAAATCTGTAATATTATCTGCTTTAAATTTATTTACAGAAATTGACTTTATACTTAGAACATTTAGTCATAAAAATATCTTTTTGATATTCAAAATATCCTCTCCCCTCCTATTTCTGCGTAGATTTATACGATCTGAAAACAGGAATACTCAAGGCTAATTTCAAATCGGTATTGTGTACCCGGCTTTTAATCATATTGCTGAATACTGAACCAGAACCTACAAATAATGGTCCGAATTTGAAACCTACACCCCAGTTGAATTCATTCAGACTATTGTAAGAAAATGGCATGAACATGCTAAACCATTTCTTATCGATGCGAGGACTAACAATATAAGTAGAGGTATAGTAATTGCTTCCATAAGTATCAGCTCCTCTCAGATTGATTAAAAAATATATATTGGTATATAAATATTTTATCAGATGAATATCTGCATTTACATGCAATGCTGTAGGCAGAGTCATGGTAAAATCAGCGGCTGAATCATTTTGAACAACTGTCAGGAAACTTTGTGCCGATAAACGTTGTAAATATTGCTCATAGCTTTCACCCTGCAACTGCGATATGGTAGTAGAAGGAATATTCTGCATGTTATTGTTATTAATCAGATAGTGACCTCCCTGACTACCATTATTGTACGTTAAAGATGAGAGGGATAAATCAGTAATTGATAATCCAAGCCTTAACTGATAGGGATATTTCTTACCCTTTTTAAATTCATATACTACTCCTAAATCAGTTGCAATGCAGGAACCCGGACCACTACTGCTGATCTGCGAAAAACCTGAAGTCATATCGCCATTAATTATCCCTTCGGCGTTCTTAGAATAGGCAATACTTACATCGCCCTTTACTTTTGCTAAAGTATCGGCATTTTTCAGGTTCAGTACATCCAGTTTATTGATTCTTACAGCACCGGCAGCAATCCCTTTTACCAGCTTCAAGGTAATGCCTATTTTCACATCGTGACTCTGTGTTTTGAATACCTGTTTTGCAAAGGTTATTCCAAAATCAGCAAAAGAATGAACATTGAAACCTACATTACTTTCTGTATAATTCTGATTGTACAGATCGGTACTCAAACCAGTCATCACATTGAATGCATTGTTGCTGAGATTATCGAAGTTCATCATCGTTCTAAGCCTTGTAGTAATTCCTAAAGCTGTTGTTTTATTGATATTAAACAGAATAGATGGCCCCAGGAAATCTACATTGCCTGTAAAATGTTTTACATCTCCGTTATTCACTGTATTGAAATCCTTGCCCTGCTGCAGATTGTTGAAGTTGAAGCTGAAAAACTTCTTATTATCCAGATCATACATATTGCTACCCACATAAAAGTTGGCAGACATTATATTGAAATTGAACTTGTAACGACTTGCTGCAATGTTTGCCGGATTGGAGATGACAGAACCGATGCCTCCGAAATTGGAATATCCAAAATAATCCTGTGCCTTTACCAGATGAACTGTAGAAGTAATCAGTATTGATACAATCAATAAGGTTTTTAGTTTCATATTAGTGTGTTTTGGTTTACAGATATTAATCGACAACAAATTTATCTGTTTATTTTTATAAATTATAATTATCTGCATTATAAATATAATATATGGATAAGTAGGTTTCAATACTTATTAATAAAAAGAGGTCAGCAGAATACTAAAAAACAGACAATACAATACTATTTGAATGATTCAAACAGTCAACATTATTCAGGCTTGAACAATGTATTCTCCCTACTCCTGACTACTATCTCCTCTCTCCATGTATTAAACTTCATTCATTTAAGAATCGTAGCTCTAAACGGTCAACTTGTCACAACTACCGACCGTTGGTACTGAATTCTTGTTAAAAAGATATGACAAAATGTCAATAAACTGCTTTAAGTAATTACTTTTGCGTCTCTGTATAAAATATACAATATTATAGGATGCGGGAATTTGAGAATAAAGTTATTGATGAAGCAAAACAAGGGGAAGCCTATTCGCCTTTTTTGCAGGATGAAACTAATTATAAAAAATATTTTTATATAGAAAGTTATGGCTGTGCCATGAATTTCAGTGATAGCGAAATAGTAGCTTCCATACTGAACAAAGAAGGTATTGGCGCTACCTTGGATTTGCACAAGGCCGATCTGATACTGGTAAATACCTGCTCCGTAAGGGAAAAAGCTGAACAGACAGTTCGTAAAAGATTAACAGAATTCCGGAAACTGAAAGTTAGGAAACCTGGATTATTAATAGGTATTCTGGGATGTATGGCCGAACGCCTGAAAACAAATCTGCTGGAAGAAGAAAAGCTGGTAGATATGGTAGTAGGCCCCGATGCCTATCGTACAATACCTGAATTGATAGAAGAAGCTGAAACAGGTCAGAAGGCAGTAAATGTATTGCTTAGTCGTGATGAAACTTATTCCGACATCTCACCTATCCGTCTGAACAGTAATGGAATTAATGCCTTTATTTCCATTATGCGTGGCTGCAATAATATGTGCAGTTTCTGTGTAGTTCCATTTACGCGGGGAAGGGAAAGAAGCCGCGATCCTTTGTCGGTAGTAGCTGAAGCTGAAAATCTGTTTAGCAGAGGATTTAAGGAAGTAACTTTATTGGGTCAAAATGTTGACAGCTATTATTATATAGATGAAATAACAGGAGAAGAAATAACTTTTGCAAAACTAATGGAAAGAGTAGCATTGGTATCGCCTCTTTTGCGTGTTCGTTTCAGTACTTCTCATCCTAAAGATATTACCGACGATGTATTGCATACTATTGCTAAATATCATAATATCTGCAACTATATTCATCTGCCTATACAGAGTGGAAGTACAAGGATTCTTCAGTTAATGAACAGAACCTATACCAGAGAATGGTACTTAGCTAAAGTAGACAGAATAAAACAGATTATTCCGGACTGTGGCATCAGTTCCGATGTTATAGCTGGCTTTTGTACTGAAACCGAAGAAGATCATCAGGATACCATGAGTGCAATGGAATATAGTCAGTACGATTTAAGTTATATGTACTTCTATAGCGAACGTCCGGGAACATTGGCGGCAAAAAGATTTGAGGATGATGTGCCTCTGGAAGTGAAGAAAAGAAGGCTTCAGGAAATAGTAGATATACAATACAGACTGTCGAGAGAAAGTAATGAAAGAGATCTGGGTAAAACTTTCGAAGTACTGATAGAAGGCGATAGCAAGAAAAGTGAAAATGACTGGATGTCAAGGACTTCGCAGAATAAAGTAATTATTTTTCCAAAGGAAGGTAATCATTTTAAGAAAGGTGATTATGCCTATGTTCAGGTAATAAGCTGCAATAAAGCCACATTGATAGGTAAAGTGGTAGATAAGATAAATTAAGGTTTGATAGGATAAATAAGAATTATAAACATTCTTAAAGAATAAAATGATATGTCACTTCAATCGATAAAAAACAGATTTGGTATAATAGGAAACTCACCTGCATTAAACCATGCATTAGATACTGCTATACAGGTAGCTGCTACCGAACTGACAGTACTGATCATGGGCGAAAGTGGTGTAGGTAAAGAAGCCTTTTCGCAGATCATACATGCACTTTCTGCCCGTAAACACAATCCATTTATAGCCGTTAACTGCGGAGCAATTCCTGAAGGTACCATAGATTCTGAATTGTTCGGGCATGAAAAAGGATCATTCACCGGAGCTGTTGAAAGTAGAAAAGGATATTTTGAAACCGTAAATGGTGGTACAATCTTCCTGGATGAAATTGGCGAGATGCCCCATAGTACACAGGCAAGATTGTTAAGAGTACTGGAAGCCGGTGAATTTATCCGGGTAGGTTCATCAAAAGTTCAGAAAACCGATGTAAGAGTAATAGCAGCCACCAACAGAGAACTACTGGATCTGGCACAAAAGGGTAAATTCAGGGAAGACCTTTATTATAGATTAAACACTGTACCCATTCGTGTACCAAGTTTAAGAGACAGAAAAGAAGATATCAATTTATTGTTCAGAAAGTTTGTAGTTGATTTTTCGGAAAAATATAAAACTACCCCTATTACTTTAACCTCTGAAGCAAAGAAATTGCTGGCTGAATATCCTTTCCCGGGAAATATCAGAGAACTGAAGAACATTGCAGAACAGGTTTCAGTATTAACCAAAGGAGATATGCTGGATGAAGAAGAAATTGCAAAATATATACCGGAACGAGCTCAGAACAGATTGCCTGTACTGGTAGGACATACCAATCAATCGGGCGATTTCAATAATGAAAGGGAATTACTGTATAAACTCTTCTTCGACATGAAAAAAGATGTTACTGAATTAAAGAAGATGTTTGTAGAGATATTGCAGAACCCCAACATTGATGTACAGAATACAGGTATGATTAATGAATCACTCATTACAGATTTGCCATCAAATTATGATTACCGTAATCTGAAAACCAAAAACAATCAACCTACCATTGTACAACATTCTTTAGATAACCCCGTTATACTTTCAGACGATGACATTCAGCAACACGAAGAAATTGCAGATGGTTTAATGAGTATTGCTTCAATGGAAAAAGAATTGATTATCAAAGTACTTAGCAAGCATAAATTTAAAAGAAAAGATGCGGCTATCGAACTGGGTATTAGTGAAAGAACATTATACAGAAAGATAAAAGACTATGATTTAGAAGATGATGATGAAAAATAAAATATTGTTTAGCTTATTTTTTATAGGGTTACTGTTTGCAAGCTGTAAAGTTTCTTATTCCTTAAGAGATGTTTCAATACCTGCCAATGTAAAAACAGTAAAGATTGGGTATATAGAAAATAAAGCCCGATATGTGAATCCACAGTTAAGTCCGAATGTGACTACTAAACTGATGCAGAAGGTTCAGGGACAAACAAAATTAACTACTACCAACAGCGATGATGCACATTATCAGATAACAGGGTATATTTCCGATTACAGTGTAAGTACATCGGCCATTTCGCCACAAGCTGCAGTCTCAAACAGATTGACTGTAGGTGCACATATTGTATTTCTGAATACACTGGAAAATAAAACCGATGAATTTGATGTAAGTACCAATATTGACTTCGATGCAAACCTATCTTTGCAGGAAGCTGAAAGCAAGATTATGGACGATATTGTGAAAAATATTACTGATCAAATCTTCAATCATATCTTTTCTAATTGGTAATGTTAATAATTTATTTTTAATTTGCTTAATTATAGGGCTTATATAAACTTGAACTGACAGTCATATTATTAAATTTCAGAAACTAATTATGAATTCGATTATTGAAAATACATTGTATCACCTTACTTCTCAAAGACATTTTGAAGAAGTAAGCGAAGATCAGATTTCAGGAATTGTGAATGAATATCCCTTCTTTGCACCCGGTCAATTATTGTTTGGTTTAAAACTAAACAAGGAGAATCATTACAAAACATCCTCACAATTACATAAAACCGGACTTTTCTTTAATAATCCTGAATGGTTTTCGTATCATCTGCAAACAGATGAAAACAGAAACTATGAAGTACCTTATTTTGAAAACATTCATTCGAAGGAAGAAATTTCAGAACCACCTTTTCAGGCTACAGAAAGTATAGAAACAGTTCCGCAACATTTTCAACATATTGAGATTCCTACCCTGGAAGAGGTTAAAGGAATAATGACAGGGAATGCAACTGCTCCGGAAGTAGTAGAACATGTGGCAGAAGAGGCTAAAGAACTAATTGTGCCTGTTTTAGCTGAACATAGTATAGCAGAACCTGTTCATGAAGTTCATCATCATACTGAACAGTTAGAGTCCGGTATAGACGAATACGACAGAGAGTTTACCGATGAACAGGAAAATGAATCTGAAAATGAAGAATCCGACCATCATTTTCAGATGTCTATTCCTCAGAGTATTTCCAATCAGTTAGCCGATGCTAAAGCAGGATTAAGCAAACATCTTCCTAACGAAGAATTAGATATTAAATACAATAACGAACCATATCATGCAGTTGATTATTTCGATTCTCAAGGCATTAAACTGGATTTATCTAAACTTCCTCAGGATAAACTTACCCGTCAGTTATTGAAATTTACCGATTGGTTGAAACACGTTAAAAATGTAAGTCCTAATCCAAAAGATTTAGGTACAGAACCTGAACTGGAAACAATAGTGCAGTCCGACGCTCAGCATTCTAACGATTCAAGAGAAATTTATACCGAAACAATGGCAGAAGTGTATGCCAAACAAGGCAAACTGGAGAAAGCAATTCAGATTTATATAAAATTAAGTTTTTTAAATCCTAACAAAACCGCTTTCTTTGCCAAAAAGATTCAAGATTTAAAAGGAATATAAGATGGTTATAGTATTCAGTATTTTAGTAGTAGTGGTTTGTGTATGCTTAGGTTTCTTCATATTAATCCAGAACCCTAAAGGTGGTGGTTTATCAGGAAATGTAGGTGGATTTGGCAACCAGTTGATGGGGGTTAAACAAACTACAGATGTATTGGAAAAAGGTACATGGATTTTTGCAAGTGCTTTGGTTATACTGGCATTGACTTCTGTTTTGTTCTTAAAAACAAAACATTCTGCTGCAAGTGATGATAAAAGCTTAATTCAGCAAATCAATACCAGTCAGCCTGCTTCTCCTAATAAATAATTAATTAATAGCAATTATATAGCCGTTACAAATTTCACTATCATGAAAATTGTAACGGCTATAAATATTTAATCTGGTCAAGGCAACAATTTTTGCTCCCTATTTTAAATGTTATCCGAACCCTACCAAAACCTATAATATATCACTTGCAACATCTGTAAACCTGCAACCTGCAATTTCTAACTTATTTCGTCTTCCCCAGTTCATTCACCACTATTTTCCATTCTTCATCAGTAACAGGTTGTACCGACAGCCTCCCAAGCCTCACCAGAGCCATATCCCTTAGACGAATATCTGCTTTAATAGTATGTAAGCTTACCGCTTGTTTCATCCTCTTCACGGGCTTAACATCTACCACTACCCAATTAGCATCTTCTGTAGTAGGATCCTGATAATGTTCTTTCACTACTTTGGCTATTCCTACTATCTCCATTCCTTCATTGCTATGATAAAACAACAATAAATCACCTTTCTTCATTGCTCTGAGGTTGTTTCTTGCCCCATAGTTACGCACACCATCCCAGAAGGTTATTCCATCTTTTTCAAACTGTTCCCAGCTATATTTGAATGGTTCCGATTTTATCAGCCAGTAAGCCATAGAATTATTTTTTAATTTTAGTCTTCTTTACTTTCTGTTTCACAAAAGTATCATCAAACAAACAGTTCATTCCACGCCTGTTACCACATTTTCCTTTTTCTTTCATCGTCAGTTCATTCTCATTCAGTGTAAAGTCAATCAGACAAGGATCACCCGAAACACTATAGATAGCATGTTTTGCATCCAGCACTTTAAATTCTCCTTTTAACTCTCCTGTACAGGTTCCTTCTTTCTTTTCAAAATGAACAAAAAAATGATATAACCCGGTGGTCTTACCATCTCTTACAGAAATAAAGTTTTTCTTATCTGTTATATAATTACCACTCCATGCATTCTTCATTGGCAATGTATCTATAGGGTTGATGATAGCCATATTCTTCTCATCTTCGTTACCATCGTTCAGGATTTCAGTAAATTCATTACCCGATAAATAGGCCCATCCTATTTTAGTATATATATCCAGTTTGTCTTTATTCAGTTTTTCCCTTGTTACTACAAACGAAGGTTCATTATTGATAGCAGTACTATATATATAACCTTCATTGTTGTTCATATCAAACATTACTTTAAAGGCCAGAAACTTATTCTTCTTATCCATAGCAGCTACTGCAAACTGTACCGATTTACCATTATGAATATTCATCAGTAAGTAAATCTCAGTTGCCTTCACCAGTCTACCTAATGGATGAATAATCAGATGTTTTCTGTCTTCTCCGTAAATATTGTCAAATACCGAATCAGGCATAAACTTACTGGCCACCTTATAACTGATAATAGTAGAATCCTCCGATGCCAGCATATTCGTATCGGCAATAAAGAAAGGATGTTTCTGAATATCGAAAGCGGCAATAAAATCATTCACTTTTACAGGTTCATCACCGGCAAGGTCCACCTTTTTATGTTTACAGGAAATCAAGCTAAATATAACAATGGCAAACAACCATTTATTCATGTCAGTATATTTTCGGTAAAAATAAGTAGTTAGCATATCAGTTAATTATGTGAATGATATTTTTAGCAACTACTTTATAGATAATGTTTGTAAATTGAATATCATTCTGTTCAATCAGGATAATAACACTTGATTTTATGAGTGTAATATCATTTCAATTAAGAGAATATTAAAAAGAAAATTGTTCCCATCTGAATCATACAAGGATTAAAATACAGATTCTGATTTGAAACAAAGTATTTATATGCTAAAAACAAAGTATTCTAACTTGTAACCAAGCGTTTCTAACTTGAAAACAAGTGTTTCTAACTTGAAAACAAGTGTTTCTAACTTGAAAACAGGTGTTTCTAACTTGAAAACAAGTGTTTCTAACTTGTAACCAGGCGTTTCTAACTTGAAAACAAGTGTTTCTAACTTGTAAACAAATGTTTCTAACTTGTAAACAAGCGTTTCTAACTTGAAAACAATCGTTTCTAACTTGTAAACAAGCGTTTCTAACTTGAAACCAAATGATTATAAGTTAATAACAAATAGTTGGATAAAACAACCGGAAGATTAGAATAACAACTGGAATGATTTATAGTTTTATCAGAATTAATGTGAGTTACAAATACAATTATTTCTATTTTAATAAATCATTTTTGTAATAGAATAACAACAATATTTTTTTGATTTAAATAAAACTGGATTCGAATTCTGACATTCTGTATGTATACCCTAAGACAATGACTAAAATAACACTAAATCCCTATCACTTCCTTCATAGTAAATATACCCTTCTTCTGATATATATATTCAGCCGCCCTTACAGCACCGGTGGCAAAACCCTTCCGGTTATGCGCCGTATGAATAATCTCTATATCATCTATATCCGATTGATATTTCACAATATGTGTTCCGGGTGCAGGGTCAATCCTTTTAGAAATAATACTTAACTGGTCTTCTTTATTGGTTGATTCATTTATCCAACTTTTTTTCAGATGGTTATTCTCCATTATACCCTCCGCAATGGTTATTGCAGTACCACTGGGAGCGTCTTTCTTTTGTGTATGATGTATTTCCTCCACACTTACCTCATAACCTGCCTTATCGGCCATCATCTTAGCCAGAATCTTATTCAGTTCGAAGAAAATATTTACACCAATACTAAAGTTGCTGGCATATAGAAAACTTCCTTTATTATTATGACAGCATTCCACTACTTCTTCCCATTGTTGCAGCCATCCTGTAGAACCTGCCACCACAGGTATTCCCCATTCAAAACATTTTTTAATATTGTTTACAGCAGTATGCGGCCCGGTAAATTCAATGGCAACATCGGCTTTAAGAATATTTTCAGCAGTAAAATCGGATTCATAATTATCAGCATCAATCTTCAAACATATAATATGACCATCCTGTAAGGCAATCTCTTCAATTGCTTTACCCATTTTACCATATCCAATTAATGCTATGTTCATTATAAATTCTTATTTTATTTCAATCTTTCTATTAGAAGGATGTTTTACACTCAGCGTGAAGCCAAGCCCGGGGCCGTAGGCAAAAGCACTTACCGGCATCAGTTTAGGCTCTATATTCATTGCTAAATTATCTGAAACACTAAAGTCTTTAAGGTTGGCGAAAACTGTAGCATCCACAACATTCAATCCCCAAACAATAAAAAACCACATCACCGAGTAATCACGGTCTTTCCTGAATTGGTTTCTATAATTTATAAGGCTATTGACATCCAGACCAGCAACCAATGGATTGATGTTAGCAACGCCTGCATTTCCTCCATTTATCTGTTGATTGTATCGTACTGTATAGGCATACTTAATCATTTGATAATAATAATTATTATAAAAATAAGTATAAGTAGGAATAGCTAAAGCTCCATAAACAATTGGTAGTTTCCAGTATTCTCTGTTATATATTTGTCCTAATCCAGGCAGAATAGCAGAGCGTATGGTAGCAATGCGTGGAATATGATGTTTAGCCGTAGGTTTGGCAGAACTGTCAACAATCATACCCTTCGTAATCAAAGTATCAGTCTTTCCTGATTGAGTATAACCGACTTTCAACCATAATGTCAAACACAGTATAACCAGTAAATAAAATGATTTATTAATACCTTTCATTATCCAATAACAACATTCATAGTATCAAGAATCTTATTCAGTTCTTCCAGCGAATAGTATTCAAGGGTAATACTACCCTTACCGTTTTTGTTATGTTGCAACAATACTTTAGTACTGAAATGTGAAGCCAGATTGTCTTCTATCTTTTTATACAAAGGAGGCAATGTATTGGCAGCAACTGCAGGTTTCGATTCTCCGTTTTTATACAACTTACGAACCAGATCTTCTGTTTGTCTTACACTTAATCCCTTATCTTTAATTTCTCTGAAAATAAACAACTGTTTATCAATGCTTTCTACAGCAATTAATGCACGCGCATGTCCCATAGAAATTGTGGAGTTCCTAACTGCCAGTTGAATATCTGGTGGCAACTTCAGCAATCTGAGATAATTGGTAATGGTACTCCTCTCCTTCCCCATTCTTTCCGATACCTGTTCCTGAGTGTAGTTCAACTCATCCATCATTCGCTTGTAACTCAAGCCAATTTCAATGGCATTCAGGTTTTCGCGCTGCAGATTCTCCAGTAAAGCCAATTCCAGCAATTCAGAATCATTAGCCTGACGTATAAATACAGGAATATCTTTCAGTCCTGCAATTTTACTGGCTCTGAATCTTCTTTCCCCTGCTATTAACTGATACTTTCCATTGGGTAAACTACTTACTGTCAGCGGTTGAACAAGATCAAAGTTTTTAATAGATACTGCCAGTTCGCTTAAACTATCTTCATCAAAATCTCTTCTAGGCTGTTTAGGATTAACAACTATATCATGAATCGAAATTCTTCTTGTTCCTGTTACCTGTTCTACCACATTTTCTTTAAGATGACCGGTATTTGTTTTTAATTCAGAATCAATATTCTGCAACAACGATCTTATACCTCTTCCCAGCAATTCATTATTATTCTTCTTCGAAACAGTCATTATAAATAAGTTATACTTTTAAAATCTAAACAATTATTCCAGAATCCTTTCCTGCTTGGATATTCTGGTAAGATTGTTTTTCTGTAGAATCTCTTTCGCCAGATTCAGGTAATTAACAGCACCCTTACTCTCAGCATCATACAAAATAGCTGGTTTACCAAAACTTGGTGCTTCACTCAGTTTCGAGTTTCTATGTATAATGGTTTCAAAAACCATATCATCAAAATGTCTTCTCACTTCGCTTACTACCTGATTGGACAAACGAAGTCTTCCATCGTACATAGTCATCAATATACCTTCAATCTGCAATTCAGGGTTCAATCTGCTTTGAACAATCTTTACGGTATTCAGCAGTTTGCCTAAACCTTCCAATGCAAAAAATTCACATTGAACAGGAACTACCACACTATCAGAAGCTACTAAAGAATTAACGGTAATTAATCCAAGTGATGGTGAACAGTCTATAATAATGAAATCGTATTTATCCTTTACAGCATCCAGTACGTTTTTCATCACATTTTCACGATTAGGATAATTGATCATTTCCAGTTCAGCACCTACCAGATCAATATGTGATGGAATTATATCAAGGTTAGGTACATCACTCTTAAGAATTACATCTATGGCGCTGGCATTATTTACCATACAATCGTACAAACTATGATTGATATTATGTAAATCGAACCCAACTCCGGTAGTACTGTTAGCCTGTGGATCGGCATCCACCAACAAGGTTTTATATTCCAGTACTGCGAAACTGGCCGCTACATTAATAGCTGAAGTTGTTTTCCCTACCCCTCCTTTCTGATTTGCAATTCCGATTATTCTTGCCATATATTTATGATAATATATTTAATTACGTTAAAAGTATGTTTTAAAATTAATAACAGATACAGTACTAATCTACGTCATGTATCTGCAAATATCTGTTCTGCATTTGATTTTACCATAAATATCTTTTAAATATCTTTTTAAATAACAAAATACTATAAGATAGCCCTGATTATTAATTAAACAGTCCTGTTTTCATTTTTTTAAATTCAATTATATTTTCGTATAAAGTAGAAAATATTTGAATATTTAAAATATTTTAATTATCTTGCACCCTGATTGTACTGAAAACATTGACTTTCTAATATACTTTGTTGACTGATTTTATTATTTAATCCACTAAATTAGTTGTTACTATGAAGACAGCAAATTTACTTTTTATTGTACCTGCTTTATTAGCAGGTGGAATACAGACTGTTAATTTACTAAACAGTGAACTGCCTAAGAATGAGGTAGTATCTGCTTCAGTTTATGTTGCCGGCTTTAATGAAAAAGATGGTAATCTGAATACTTCTCTTCAGGGCATTGATGCTGCTGTTGATGAACTGATTCCATTAAATCATATATATACTTTTAACGAAGCAATTGATTTAAGAAAGAGTCTGGAACATGATTTGCAAAATAATCCTAATTCTCTGGTTCTAAACTGGGCTTTAATAAGATTTTATTCCTGCGCCCCAAGCTTAGTGGGTGGTAGCAAAGCTTCTGCCATACAGCATGCGGCTTATATTTATACAATTGACAGCTATCTTGGTTGTCTGGCTTACGAATATGTATATACAAAATCCAATCAGAAGGAAAGCGCTGAAAACTGGTACAAACAATCTTTAATTTCTGCTTTGCCTAAAAATATGCTCTGGCAGGATATTAAGTATAATAAAACAGTTCAACGCAGTCTGAAAATAGTAGGAAACTTCAATAACTGGAAGACTCAGTTAATGTACGAAAATAACTATGGTACATATTCCCGAAGAGTAATGACTCCAAGATGTGAAGGTTGTCAGTACAAGGTTATTGTAGACGATGTAAATAAGGATGTTCCATCAAGAACTGAATTTATAGTAGCAGGTTAATCTGATCAGAATTTAAAAATAATACAGCAAAAGGCTATCTTTAAAAGGTAGCCTTTTTTATGCACTTATATTAAACAGCGCTTTTAGCTGTTGGCCTTTAGCAACAAAATCAGTTTAACTATAAATGTGCTTTTTAACTATAAGCTGATAGCTTTTAGCTAATACAATAAAAGTAGGGCTATAGGCCCAATAAACACAAAGAGGGTCGCTCCTATCGGAACGACCCTCTTTGTGTTTATTGGCTGTTTACAAAACCTATAAGGTAGGCTGTTCAAAATACGATAATATTCTTCTTACAGTTTTTGGTTAAATAAAATATTCCCTTTCTACGTTTTAAAGGTAACGACACCAAAAACAAGTCAGGGAATATTTTGAGCAAAATTAATGAGGCTTCATGGAAAAGCAAAGCAATAGAAAGAAATGTGGAAATCAGGATTTTGAAAAGGCAGTTACTAGAAGTTAGAAAGAGTAGAGATAACTGGAAAGAAAAATGCCGACAACAACAAAAGACAAAAGCTGAATTAGTTAAACACAAACCCAAAGGTCACCAGTATCCCTCGGCGTTAATATGGTTATGTATTTATGTGTATAACCAAAGCCAGTGTAGTTTAAGAAGTTGTTGTACGATGATTGCAGGATGTTCAATACTTTTGGAAATAAATTGTAAAAGACCATGTGCAAGTAGCATTCGTAACTGGATTATTAAAAGCGGATATTATATTTATCATCAACCACCTGCCGCTGGAAACTGGTGCGTTATTATTGATGAGAGTGTATCAATTGGTCATGAGAAGCTGCTGTTGGTTTTAGGGATACCTCTTTCGTGCTGGGAATTCAGTAAAGCTATTGTACATAAAGATGTATCGGTACTCTATGTTGGTATTGCTACGTCCTGGAACTCAAAAAAGATAGCCTCTGTTTTGAATGATTTAGAACAGAAAATCACCATATCATATTGTGTTAGTGATAGAGGTAATAACATTAAATCAGCTATCAGAAAACAAGGATATCTGAATATTTTTGATTGCAGTCACGAGTGGGCGAAATGCTTAGAAAAATGCTATAAAAAAGATGCAGACTTCCTATTAATGACACAACAAATGGGGTTGATAAGAAGAAAGTGGGCAACCAGTAAACATGCACATTTAATGCCACCTGCACTAAGAACAAAAGCCAGATTTCAAAATATATTTCCTTTAATAGAATGGATTGAAAACATAAAGTCACACTGGGATTTTATAGATGAATCAGCTAAAGAAGAACTTTCATTCATCAATGACAATAAGGCTATGATAGATGACCTTGTTACACTCAATACAGTCATTGATAAAATAGCAATTATATTAAAGATATCTGGGTTGAATAAATCCAATATTGAACAATGCAAACGCTTGTTGAATGAATATTGCACTACTAAAACTACATTATATATTAGTAAACTAATGCAAGATAACTGGCTGAGATATGAATCTGTTTTTGAAGAAACCGAAACAACATTTATATGTAGTTCAGATATTATAGAATCCTATTTTGGTAAGTTTAAAGAAAAGATAAAACTCAATGGCATGCAAGCTATAACAGAAAGTGTTTTAGCCATAAGCATGTGGACACAAGATATTACAACTACCAAAATTGATACCGCTTTGGAGTCTGTAAAAATGAAAGATATTTATGAATGGAAAGAGAATAATACAACCCACTCATTACACAAAAAAAGAACAACTTTTTTTGCCCAAAACTGTAAGAAGCAGGCTGCCTGATTTTGAACAGCCTACCTATAAGGTTTTTAAAACCTTATAGGTTTATTGGCAGCTAAAAGCTATTTAACAATTACTGTTTCTACATAGTTCTTACCATTTCCTATCAATCTCAACTGATATACGCCTGTTGGAAGATTGGAAGGTAAATCAACAGTGGTGGTTACACTTCCTCCTGCATGGGCAAGATTGTGTTCCATTACCTGTTGACCTGCAGCATTATACATCGTTACAGCATAATTACCGGCTTCTATATTGTTCAGTATCATGTTTACTTCCTTGCCCACTATTGGGTTTGGATATACACTGAAACCTTCCTTACTATCTCCAATAGTAACCTTGGCAACACTACTATATTGTACAGTTCCATCATTGCTGATGGCTTTAATACGATAGTAATTTGCACCATTTGCAGCCTGATTGTCGGTATAGCTATAACCGCTGTTGTTTGCATTGTGAGCCACCTGAGTTGCAATGGTTCCAAACGTAGTTCCATCAGTACTTCTTTCCACTTCGTAATGATTCACATTCTTTTCCGTAACTACACTCCAGTTTACGATAGCAGCCTTAGCTTTTACGATGGCTTTTATCTGCATACCATCTACACTCAATGGATTGGTATTGCTGAATACTATCATGAACCTGTTTGCGGCTTTAGAACCCGCTACTGTTGTTACTGCAAAGCTGATGTTGTTACCCGAAGTAAGATTCAGCGGTGTTTGTGTTCCAAGATATGTATCTACTAAGTATCCTGTAGCGCTACCTGGCATATTGGTACCTGTTATTACAAAGTTGTACGTATTACCTGCCACCATATTGTACATGTATAAGAATGTAGTATCGGCTAATGCAACAACAGGTCTTTCCTCAATACTCAGATAACTTCCTGATCTTATTATAGCCATGTTTTCTTCATTACCCCAGAACTTAACAGCATCTTCGCCGGGAACTACTGCAGCACTATAACCATTATTGTATAATGTAGCTACTCCATCAACCAAATAAGAAGAAGGCCCCTTTCTTAAATCAACTTTTATCGACATAGGAGTAATAGTTCCAAATACGGCATTTGTACTACTGTCTGTACTCT
>Ga0364887_10309_pt1 | contig 25805 bp, 19 predicted proteins | sample ExccelJu500001D4_4_FD_206924 | JGI IMG/M metagenome (GOLD analysis project Ga0364887, IMG submission 206924) | Enriched cells from Trout Bog Lake Hypolimnion, Wisconsin, USA - BchlTB.July23.5000.01.D4 | ecosystem: Environmental > Aquatic > Freshwater > Lake > Hypolimnion/Profundal zone | place...
TGCTGGTTGCGCCAGATGGCAATAGCTGGCTCTGGAGCCTGGGCAGCAGTACACAGGGTATTGCGGTAAATCTCAGTGGTACTTATTGGGTCAATATTAGCAGGGGATGTGATTCTTTTCTATCCGATACATTCCATGTTGCCATTAACCCTGTTCCTGTTGTTACTTTAAGGACAGATACTTCAGTGTGCCAGGGCATTCAAATCATTCTCGGCTCGCCCGAACCAGCTGGTGTCAGCTACAGCTGGAGTAATGGAAGTACAGATTCTTCCATATCGGTTTCTGCTGCCGGAACCTACCTGCTAAAAGTAACCGACCAGGGATGCACGGGCTCAGGCTCAATGATTTTAACCACCATACCCAAGCCTGATCCGGTATTCCTGGGGCCAGATACAGTACTTTGCAAGGGTGAAGAAATCACACTGACAACAAATGACGCTTATACTTTTTGGAGTAACGGACAAAACGGAAAAAGTATAGTAGTAACAAGTGCAGGTTTGTACTATGCCACAGTCTCTAACCAATGCGGCATTACATCTGATTCAATTAATGTAGCTATTGAACCTTGTGATCTGTGGTTTCCATCGGCATTTACACCAAATGGCGACAATCTGAATGATTATGCCCGTGTGGTTGGCGATCTTAAAATGATCAGAAATTTCTCACTAAGTATTTATAACCGCTGGGGTGAAAGGGTATTTCATACTACGGACATCTATTCTGGATGGGATGGCGAATATAATGGTGTAAAGCAAGGTTTGGGCACGTTCTTTTATATGATCAATTACACACTACAGGGAAAATCGCATTTGCTTAAAGGCGATCTTTCCCTGATAAGGTAATTAATACAACCTCACTTTTTTGCCAGATCCACGATGTCCTTCACCTCCAGAATATGCTTATTGTAGCCTTTAATAGCAGCATTTATCATTGCATGCGCTACTTCCTGCAATGTGCAAAAACCTGAAGGATAAAGCACCCTTCCAGGAGCATACATCCAGGCGAAGTAGCTGTAATAGCTTTTTACATTTTTCTGTCCTGGTGTTGCCTTCATAAAGCCCGGCCGGAACATGTATCCGTTTTTAAAAAGTTTCAACAGTGCATTTTCTGTAGCGCCCTTCACCCGCGCCCAGGCCATTCGGCTTTGCCCGGTACTATCCGTGCTTTTACCCGAAACGTAACAAAAAGTCATATCCGGATTCAGCCGTGCCAATGACTGCCCCACATTAAGGGTGAGGTCATATGTTGTGCGATGATAGTCCTCCTTGCTGATACCAACAGATGATATTCCCAGGCAGAAAAAACAGGCATTATAACCGCTAAGTTGTTGCTCAATTGGCGCAAGGTCGAAGAAGTCATTATGAATAATTTCCCGCAGTTTCGGGTGAGAAACCCCTCCCGGTTTCCGGTTGATGATCAGCAAACGATGCAGCACCGGGATGTTCCATGTGGGGATTGGTCGTTATTGCATATACACCCGCCGGAACCAGCGAGCCGGGACCTGATACATAAGGATAAGTGCTGGAGAAACCCGTATTGCCGGCACTGAAATCGCCGTTAACTACAAGGTTGTCATTGGTAATTGACTGAACGGTAAGTGCATACCAGCCTGAAGAATTGGCTGTTACCACAGGATTGAGTACAGTGGAAGAAGACAAACCAGATGAAGGTGTCCAAAGCATACTGAGAACAGAATTGGTTCCTGAAAGTGAAGCCGGGATAGTATATGTGGCGTTTTTACACAGCGCTATTGAATCCGGCATTGAAAGAGAGTCGCATGTGGTAACCACCACAGGGCAGGTGCACGTAGAATCAGTTTCTGAAAGTATAGAACTGGTACCGGTTGTTGATGAAACAGTTCCGTATATGGTGAGACCGGTAGGGTTGATAGCCGGATAGGAAACGTTGAAGTTAGATGCCGTAATATTTAGAGTATGTGCACCGGCACTTAAATATACTGTTTGTGTAAAATGGGTATACATACTGTAATTGGATGCAAGTATTGAAGGCGGCTGAGAAATTAGAAGTGGAACTCCATCCATGTCTGAGGAAGTAATGTAATTATCATTAGCAATATAGCAGTCAATAGTAATGCTATCCGAACTACATAATTTGAAAGGTCGGCCCAAAGTCATATTATAAGCAGTTACTCCAGTACCATCTGTATAATAATAGTTGGAATTAAGGCAACTGATCCAGCCTGAAAGAGGGGAGGAGGGAGTCAGCCAGCCAACAGCCTGGGTTATTACGTCAGCCTGGTTGCCCGGCAGGACCTCTACTAGCCCAGTCAGAGAAGTTGCAGCAATTGCGGATGCAACTCCTGGTGTAACTGCAGAAAGTTTCCATTTCGGATCAGGTACAGGAGTAGCTCCATTGGCCCCGCCTGTTACAGCCAAGCCCGAAACAGGGTCATAACCGGTATTGATAACCAGAGAATTTACCTGGCAGGGTAGTGGTGGCGCACAAAAAGAGCCGGTAACCAGGTTGATATTTTTTATCAGCTGGTTGGAACAGGCTGCTCCTGTGCCGCCAGAGAAACCCCAACCAACGGCGGTCGGTGTAGTAAAAACAGATGCATAATCATATACGCTGGACAAACGCAGGGTATCATTGTAAAATACCTGCAAAGTATGGGTAAGCGGGCACCAGGTAATTTTGTAGTCATGAAAAGCGCCATCCTTGACATTGGTAGTGGATGGCGAAATGGCAATAGGGCCGGTAACCGGGGTGGTCGGTAATGCATTCAGGCAAATGGCTGTATGATCGGTACCTGGAATATCATCGAAATAAGGATTAAAAGAATTATCAAAAATATCGAATTCTACACCGAATGAATTATTGAAATCAGGATCGGCCGGGCCGCCTATTATATTGTAATAGCCAAGATAGGCATCGGTAGAATTTACAGATGCAGGTGTGATATACTGACCGAAAACTACCGCCATACCATCGGCGCCGGGCGGAACTGCCTGATCGAAACTTGCCTGGAAAGTGAGTACGAAACTAACCGAAAAATCGATGGTGGTGGTGCACCAGAATGCCCCTTTATGCCCCCCGCCACACATGGAGGCAGGAGTGAGATTATACTCACCAGGCGTTACAACAGTTGCTATGCCAACAGGTGCTGAAAATACCTGCCCGGATACTTTGCAACCCATGCATATCAATGCAATGAGCAGATATAGGTTTTTCATACAGGGCTATGTTTAAAAAGGTAAAAGTAAATTTAAATTAAAAAAACAAATAAACATATCCAATGCAGTATTATTTTAAAGAAAAACCGGGAATCATCCTATAAAGACATGTAGGATTTATGATTGGTTAGGAATAGAAAGACAAAATTTCATCGTTCCGCCTTTCTAATTGAATTTCAAAATTACTGATGTTTTTTGTTTCAATATCCTGCAAAATCAATATTATGGGCTGATTTTGCAAGTTACGTTTGTGGAGTATTGTTCTTCAGGTGTTTATATACACATAAAAAACCCTCCGGAATATGGGAGGGCTTTATATTATAATTAATTGTTGTTATTTATTGATCATCACCTCCGCTGTCTCTGGCTCCGCCCTTGGTGTTGAGCAGGTCTTTTACTTTTGGGCCCAGGGCCTGCATCTTGCCATAGATAGATTTTGCCAGTACACTATCACCGGCCTGGTAGGCTGTGCTGCTCAATGACTGCATAATCTGGAACTGCTGCTTCACTTCATCGGCCATCTGCGCTTTGCCATCATCACTCAGCGATGCTACCCAGTTTACATCGTCTACAGCATTCCGCACCAGTTTTTCAGTGAGCTTGCCTCCTTTATCCAATGCGCCTGCATGGTAGTAGGCTGCTGCTATAAAGTAGGCAGTATAATCGTAAGCGTAAGAGTGCTCTGTGATGCCTGCCATAATCTTATCAAGCACCTGTATGGCTTTGTCTTTCTTACCCTCAGTGGTGAGCTGGTTGGCTATAAAAGAGCCATCCATGCGGTAGGTTACAAATTCATGCCTGTTTGGCTCATCAAAGTATACGTCATTCCGTTCGCCGCCTCCCCATATGAACTTGTTCATATAAAGGTCGTAGCTCTTCTCGGTATTGATACTACCCAGTACCTGTGGATTAACCTTATTCGCATCGGTATACTTAAACGGCATAAGGCGGTACACATTACCCTCCATATGCAGATAGTCGCCTGTGCCGCCGTAATCGCCCTGGCGCAGCCCTGCATCAAAATAGAGCGGGCGTTTCCAGCCTTCCCTTGCCACAGCTGCTATGATATTGAGAATAGCCAGGTCGCTCTTATAAGCGGTTTGTTTAGGGTAAACAAACTTCATTTCGGTAGTTATTCGCCCGGTATCTTCGGCATGTACCAGGCCGCGGTCTATCAGTGAATCTTTGCTCAGCGTATTCACAAAGAAGTTTTTGGCTGGCATATAATTCATAGGTTCGCCTCTGCGCGGGTCTTTCTTTGATGGATCATCGCTGTTCATAAATGCACAGATCTCCTCCAGGTTGAAATATTTATCTTCTGGTATGCGGGGATCCTTCATGTAGGAAATGTAATTGTGATGGTCGCCTATATAGTCCTTCTTTTTCCAGATCATAGGCACAGCATCGGCATCATTGATGCGGTAATTGAGCTGGTCTACATACCAGTCTATGCCCAGCAGGCTGGTATTAATGATACGCACATCTTTGCGGAACCCTTCCACTTCCTGTATGTACCAAAGCGGATAAGTCTGGTTATCACCGAATGTAAAGAGTACGGCATTGGGCGCGCAGCAGGATAGGGTATTGAAAGCCACGGCACGAGCCAATGTCTTGTGCGACCTGTCGTGGTCAGCCCATTCTACTTTAGCCATAAGTGCCGGAACTGCCAGGAAGCAGATCGCGATGGCACCATAAGTTGCAAGTGGCCCGTTGGTAAGTTTTCGCAGCCATTGGGCTACAAGTATCACTCCAAGCCCTATCCATATTGTAAAGGTGTAGGTGCAGCCGGCAAATGCATAATCCCGCTCACGGGGCTGCAATGGCGGCATATTAAGGTAAATGCCAATGGCCGCGCCTGTGAAGAAGAAAAGGGTGAGTACAATAATACCATCTTTCTTGTTTCGGTTGAACTGGTAAATGATACCTATAATACCAAGAATGAATGGCAGGAAGTATAGTTTGTTATGGGCATCATTATCGCTCATACCCGAGCCCATTTTATCGGTATCGCCCAGGCCACGTAGCTGGTCAATAAAGGTAATCCCCGAGCACCAGTTGGCCCTCTGCGGGTCGCCCTGGCCTTCAATATCATTCTGCCGGCCGGCAAAGTTCCACATAAAGTAGCGCCACCACATCCAGTCCATCTGGTACCCTATGAAGTATTTCATATTGTCCAGCCCGGTTGGTTCGTCATTAGGGCCAAGGTTCAGGTATTGGCGGTAAAAGTTAACGTGATTGGCTTCGTTGTTATCATAAATACGGGGGAAGAAGTGTTTCTGGTCGCCGTCATATTCAGCTTCAATCTTCTTACCTACCTGCATATAACGGTCTTTGCCATCTACCTTCTCCTGGGTATAAAGTTTGCCGGAGGTATCAAGGCCGGTCCATGAGCTGGTAAAGTACTGGCCGAAAAGCAGTGGCTGCTGGCCAAACTGTTCCCGGTCTACATAATCAAGGAAGTTGATCGGGTTATCCGGATTGGTCATGTCAATCGGCACATCGGCGCGGGAGCGGATGATAGCAGAAAAATAGGCCGAATAACCAATAATGATAAATATGGTACACAGCGTGCTGACGTGCAGTACATACCACCCCTTATTTTTGGCAAGAAACAATAAACCCACCAGTATGGCCGTAACCAGACACAGGAAGAAAATAGCACCGGTATCGAATGATGTGCCCATGATGTTGGTGAAATAAATATCGAACCACGAAGCAAATTTGGGAATGTATTGAATAATGCCAAACTGTACGAACGCCAGAACCACACAACCAACAATAAATGCAAGAATAGTTCCTTTTAAATCTACTTTAAACTTACGGAAGTAGTAAACCATGGCTACTGCCGGTATTGTAAGGAGGTTGAGCAGATGTACGCACACTGAAACTCCTACCAGGTAGGCTATGAGTACCAGCCAGCGGTCGGCATACTTATTATCTGCAGCACGTTCCCATTTCAGCACTGCCCAGAAGGTAATTGCGGTAAAGAAGGATGAAGTACCATAAACTTCGGCCTCAACGGCAGAAAACCAGAAAGTATCAGAGAAGGTATAAGCCAGAGCGCCTACAAGGCCAGCGCCCATAATTTGCATGGTCTGGTCGTTATCAGGCTCAATATTGCCAGGGGCAACAAGCTTTTTTGCAAAATGGGTTATCGACCAGAAAAGGAATAAAATGGAGAGTGCGCTGGTAAGAGCAGAAAGAAAATTGATATAAGTAGCAGCGCCTACTGTTCCCAATGTACTCACAGATGGTGCGCCGGTAGCAGCGCCACCTCCGGCCATCAATGAGAAAACACGCTGAACCATCATGAAAAATGGTGCGCCGGGTGAGTGACCCACTTCAAGTTTATAGGCGCAGGAAAGAAACTCGCCGCAGTCCCAGAAACTGACCGTGGGCTCCATGGTCTTCCAGTAGACAAATAAGGCAATTGCACCCGTGATCCATCCAACAAGGTTGTTAATTTTACGATAGTTCATGTTTAAATATTAGAATAGCGACAAAAATAGCAAAAAGAAGTTGATTAGTGGAGGCCCGTGCCAGTTAATTGAGGTTAATCAGGAGATAGGGGATAAGTTGATCTGTAGCTATGTTGATGGGTTGAGAGATTAAAAATTTTATTTCATTTTTTAATCAGCCTGTTTATTTAAGATTTTCTCTTCAGTGTGCCTGATATTTGTAGTAATAATTTGTGAGGTGCTTCATCAAAAACAGTTTATTTTTGTGAGCTTATGGATATTCTTGAAACATGCCTCGAGGTGGTTAAATACACCATTCCTGCTTTGGTCGTAATGGCTACGAGTTATATGATTGTTAAGAAGTTCCTCGTTTCCCAGATACAACGGAAACAAATAGCTTTATTTAAAGATACGCAGGATATTACTATGCGGTTGAGGCTTCATGCTTATGAGCGCATAGTGTTGTTCCTGGAGCGCATCAGCCCCAGGCAACTGGTGGCCCGGGTCTTCGATCCTTCCATGACGGCCTATGAGCTGCAGGTATCTATTACTATGACCATACGCACTGAATTTGAGCATAATCTCTCGCAGCAGATATATGTTACCAGGAATGCATGGGAAACTGTGAAGGGGGTAAAAGAGCAGGAAATAAACATGTACAACCAGATTGCTAAGTCTATGGACCCTAATGCTACAGCCAAGGATTATCATGCACGCATTATGGGCTTCATTCTCAAATCGGAAGAAGACCTCCCAACCGATGTAGCATTGAAAATCATCAATGATGAAGTAAGGAAAGTGATGTCTTTTGAGGGAATATAAGTCCTTCTGGCAGGCAATTATCTTATCTCCCATATTGGTTTCTTTAGGACTTAGCATTCTCTGATGACTTGATTTATAGGTTTCAGCAGGAATTTTTAACCTTCCCATTTTGTTTTAATTTGTTAAAGAAATCCTAAAGCGTTTCTTCCTATTTGCATTTACGAAATAATTCGTAGGTTTGTGTACGAAATAATTCGTAGAGTTAAGCGTTAATGTAAAAAGCAAATGACCACAACAATAAAACCTACCGACAGCGAACTGGAAATACTCAACATTCTCTGGGACAAAGGCCCCAGTACCGTGCGCGATGTGCATGAAGTGCTGGAGAAGAGCAAGGATGCCGGCTATACTACCACACTTAAACTCATGCAGATAATGCACGACAAGGGCCTGCTGAAAAGAGACTCCAGCAACAAAAGCCATGTATATACCGCTAATGTATCGCAGGAAAAAACGCAGGGCCAACTGGTGAAACGCATGATAGATAATGTATTTAACGGTTCGGCATCGCAACTGGTGATGCAGGCCTTGGGGCACCACAAAGCCAATAAAGAAGAACTCGACGAAATAAAGAAGTACCTGGCAGAAATGGAAAAGAAGACAAACAATTCTTAACTGATAAAAAACACCCTTATGAGTGCGATCTCACAAGCAACCACAATACTGGCCCACTCAATGGCTTTGGCGCTGATACATTCGCTCTGGCAGGGTTTGCTGCTGTTTGCCCTTTTATTTGTACTGCTTAAAACTGTTCCCGGCTTTAGTACAAGGCTGAAATACTATTTATCCTATGGGGCATTTACAGGTTTGTTTATATGGTTTGTACAGACATGGGTGAGTCAGTTCGGGCGGCTGAAAAGCATCGAGGTAGTCAGCTACGTTAGTTTGAAGGATATCCCAGTTCAGTTTACTTTTAATAATATTAATGTCGCCCCTGTTGTTCCAACAGCCCCTCCATTTAGCAGCCAGGTGCTGCATTTTATTGAGCAAAACGTCCCTTCAATAATGACCATCTATATGGCAGGGCTGGCATTTATGCTGCTGCGTTTCCTAGTCAATATCTTATCATTAAATGCACTAAAAACGCAGGGCATCACAGACCTGGAAAGCAAATGGACTGATCTTATTAATGATTGGTGCAGGCAGTTTGCAATTAGCCGGGAGGTTAAATTGTTGCTTTCTTCAAGGATTAATGTACCTATAATGCTGGGGACCCTGAAACCGGTAATACTGCTACCCATAGCTACCATAAACCACCTCACTTCAGAACAGGTAGAAGCCATCCTACTGCACGAGTTCGCTCACATAAAGCGTCATGATTACCTGCTCAACATGCTGCAAACCGCCGGAGAAACCATATTGTTCTTCAATCCATTTGTATGGCTGATATCCCAAATCATAAGGCGGCAGCGGGAGGATTGCTGCGACGATCTGGTGGTGGCCAATACTGCAAGTCCGCTGCAATATGCACAGGCACTCGCGATACTGGAGCATGGTAGAAGTAATGATCAGCAACTGGCCCTGGCTGCTACAGGAAATAGGAAGCATTTGCTGAACCGGATAAAGAGAATCATGGTTATGAAGAAAGATAGTCCCGGATATGGACAATTGAGTATCCTATTGCTCTCATTTATTGCACTGGCTTTTATCGTGGCTCTTTGCACATTTACACCATCAATGGCACAGAGGGCTAAAGGAAGTAAAAGTGATTCTACGCGGAAAAAAACTACTATTGGGAACAAGCCTACAACAATCGATAATGGAAGAAATGAAACATCCATCCAGAATGAAAATAAACCGCAGAAACAGGTAAAGGCATTTGGCAGTAGGGATGAGCAAAAAAGAATAAATGATTCGATTGCTGAGGAGCAGCGTTACCTTGCTGCCTTGCATAATCCCGATACCACAAAAATCTCTATTACCACTAAAGATGGCACTAATATAGAAGCAGCCTTATTTGATGATCCATTAAAAATGAACCGGATTTTTAAAAGTGTTCATTCTGTTTTTAAAAAACAACTTAATGATGAAGAATTGAGGACAGAGTTAGATAAAGCAATACGAACAGCATATAAAGACATCAGCAGCCAGCAATTGGATATACTGATTGTGAAAACAATTGATAAGTTCATTTCTAGGCAAAGGCAAAATGATCTTAAGAGTGAAGGGTTTATGAAAATGATTGCAGCATATAAAAAAGACTATTTAGATAGCTTTAAAATTACAATCAATGCAGAAAATGACACATTCCAGGAAATTAACCATATAAACAATTTGTGTCAATGCAACTTTACTTATCCGGTCATGTATGTAGCACAGAAGGTTAATGGCCAATTGTATCTGAATGAGAAAAAGCAGTCCAAAGCATTATTGGATAAATATGGAAGTTCTTTTCAAGAAGGAAAGGGAATTAAAACTTATTTTTTTGGAAATAGTAAGAATATGGTAGATATGGTAGATAAAGGGTATTAAATTTAATATTTAAAAATGGCTATTATTTATTTTGAATTGAATTTATATGATAAAATAATTATTTACTGCATTTTCAATGTGTATCATGCTTGTGCGGAATAATAAAAAAGGAGCCGGACAATTAAAATCCGGCTCTTTTTTCTATTAAATGTTCTTTATTTCTTACCAATCCTCGGTGGCACTTTCCCTTTTTCGGCCTGCATTTTCTGCATCTCTTCCAGCCGTTGCGCCCATTTGGATTGGGTAGGAGGTTTGTTTTTATTCTCCTGTAGCTGGGCATGTATCGCCTTTTCGTTAATGAAATATTTTTGAATGATAAACTGCTGTGCTATACTCAGCAGATTCGAGAAGGTGTAATAGAAGGTAAGCGCCGCTGCCATCTTATTGAATACGCCCATCAGTATCACCGGGAATATAAACGGCATATACTTCAGCATCGGATTGTTGGGGTCCTGAGGGGTCATGTTCCGGTTATATATAGCCAGGAACATACTTGATGCGGTCATCAGCAAAGTAAACAAGCTAACATGATTACCATAAACCGAAGAGAGAAAAGGTATATTGGTCGTCCAGCTCAGGATGCTGTCGTAGGTCGAAAGGTCATCGCACCATAGGAAGTGCTGCTGCCTGAACTCGATAAACGACGGGAACATATAATACATGGAGAGCAGAATGGGCAACTGGAACAACATAGGCAAACATCCCCCCAGCGGATTAACCCCTGCCGAGCGGTACAGCTTCATCTGCTCCATACTGAACTTCTGCTGGTCATCGCCAATTTTGGCACGCAGGGCATCCAGTTCCGGCTTCATTACCCTCATTTTGGCCGATGACAGGTAGCTCTTATAAGTGAAAAACGACAGTATCAGCCTGATGAATATGGTCATCAGCATAATAACCACCGCATAATTTTTTACAATACTGGCCAGGAAGTAGAAGATAGGAATAAGAGCAAACTTATTGATATATTTCACAAAGGCCATAATGCCATAGCCCAGCGGCACCATATCTTCCATGCTTATTTTATAGCTCTGCAGGGTGTGGTAATCGTTAGGGCCTATAAACCAGCGCAGCGATGCGGTATTGGTGGTGCCGCCATTCCTGAGTGGTAACTGCAATTGTGCCTGATTCACAGCTACAATACTGGAGTCATCTGGCTTTATCATGAACTTGGTGTCCATTTTAGTAAACCCTTCATCACAGATCAATACCGTACTGAAATATTGTTTCCTGAAACCAAGCCATTGCGACAACCCATCATTATGTTTTAGTGTTTCTTCATCCTTGATAGTAAAATAATCGCCGTCTCCGTTTTTATTGTGCCAGTATATCTGTGTCGACCCGCCCCTTGCACCCTGGCGTTCGGTAGTTATGTCTTTTTCTGTATGGAGCCCTGCAGTTTGCCAATATAGCGGCAGGTTGGCAGCAGTGAGGCCGGTGAGCACAATATTGCAGCTCATCATATAGTCGTCTGCAGGCAGGGTATAAATGATATCTACTTTCTTACCCGCTCCCAGATCTGCAGCAAAATCAACAGTTTTATCACCATTTGGCAGGTTTTGTATTACCGGCACAAAATATAGATCAGCTGTAGATTTGCCATTATCAAAAGGCAGAATGGCGCTGAACTGGTTACCTCGTCCATTGAACAGGAATAAGGGCTTCTTTTCGTAAGTTTTATAATCCTTCAGGTTGGCAGCAACAGGGTAGGCGCCCTTGCTGGTAAACTGCAGCGACAGTTTTTTGTTCTCAAGTGTCACCATTTCGGCCTGGCCATGGTAAGATGCAGGCTGAGATTTTATCATAGCCTCTGTAGCAGAGTCTTTTACCGGGGCATTACCGACTTTGCTGGTGTCAGCGATTGCTTTACTGCTGTCTACTATTGGGCGGGGGTGGGCTATAGCATAGGCTACTGAATCCGCTCTTTTGTGTTCAAAATATAACGATTGTTCATGCTGGTTGTAGAACAGGTACCCTACGGCCAAAAGGAGTAAAAGAGCAAAGCCAATAACTTGGTTACGATCCATGAAAAGGTAAAAATGAGGCGCAAAGGTAGGGTATTTAAGTTTATCTCTAAAAGCCTTTGCCGACTATAAGCCATAACTGACCGAAAAACCGTCTTATATAATTGTTACTGATCGAATATTTAAATTCAATATTTATTTATTAAGTATCTCCTGCTTACATTTTATCAGATCCGTATCTTTAGCCAGCTTATCTATATGCGCAAGCATATCTTCTTCCTCGGGGTATTTTTTAGCCATTTTATCAAACAGGCAATCACAATATACTTTGGCTACCGAGTCGTTCGGCGCCCAGTCTTTAATTGCAGTTTCGGTGCATGCGGTATAGAAGGCACGTTTATCTTCTTCATCCCATTTCTCCTTACAAGATGAAATAGTTATAAGAACCAACAAAATTAATAGCATGGATTTCATTTTATCAGCATTTGTGCATGTAAATGTTAAAGGTAGAAACTAAATTAAGGAATGATAGGGTTTTTTCAGTAAACTCAATTGAAAATTGAAAATAAGTATAAAGCAGGCCATTGAGGCATTAAAACAGTCTTATGCTGACCGCGCCTTTGTGCCTCCGCATGAGAATTATTTGATCCGTTTTATTCAGGCTAATTGATACAAATCCGGCAGGTTGCGTCCATACCCATCATAATCCAGCCCATAACCCACCACAAATTTATCTTCAATCTCAAATGCCGTATAGTCTGCCTTTACATCATATTTCAATGCTCCGGGTTTTGTCAGAAAAACTGCAATAGCAACAGATGCGGGCTGTCGGTTATAAATCTCAGGCAGGAAAGCGCTTAGTGTTTTGCCGGTATCTATAATGTCCTCAATAATAATAATGTGCCTGTCCTTCAGGCTTTCTTCCAGCCCTATAGCGGTTACCACATGGCCTGTTGTAGATGTGCCTTTGTAAGATGCCAGTTTTATAAACGATATTTCCGCATCAATACTCAGCCCACGGAAAAGGTCGGCGGCAAATATAAATGACCCGTTCAGTATTCCCAGAAATAAAGGGTTCTTATCTTTATAGGCTGTATTTATGGCGCTTGCTATTTCTTTTACCCGGCTGGCTATGGCATCCTTCTTTATAAAAGGTACAAAAGTTTTATCGTAAATAGAAACGGAATCAGCCATTAATCGTGCAAGGTTTTAAAAGACATTATTACATTATTCTTAGTGCCCTTTCATTATAACTTTATGAATCACTGCTCTTTGTGATATCCTTAATGGCCTTTGTGCTAAAGCCTGAATTTAATTAGCTATTACTCTTTTACCTGCAGGTTCTGACCAATCGTTATATGCCCGTCCATTTTATTCCACTTCATCAGTTGCTCCAGCGTTATATTATTGCTTTTGGCAATCCCGAATGCTGTGTCACCTCTTTTTACGGTATAAAATTTATCCTGTTTTCCCCCGGCATTTATTGGTGCTGTTGCAGGTTTTGCAGGTGTAGCCTTTGGTGCCGCATTTTTATGATCCAGTGCATTCGACATACTATCAAGGAAAGCTTCAAACTGCGGATCTGGTTCTATTTTCCCTGTTGTTTTCGTTGTTTTTGATTCAGTATTGGTCGCAGCCGGTTTCGGCTTAGGTATTTCTATATAATCAGAGCTGGTTTGAGCTACCTGCTCCTCATTAACTACAATTGAATTTCTGTTGTGTGCCGTTAATTCGCTCACGTTTACCACAGGCTTTTGGCGAGCCGGGTTTTGCAACTCAAGTATTGTGCCAGGCATCGGCTCCTCGTTAGGGTTCAGCAGGTTCAGTTCTCTCAGGCTTTTCACCTGTATTCCTTCTTCCTGGGCCACCATCAGCAGGCTTTCACCCTCCTTTACTTCATGCTGGGCATTCACTCCTCGGGTAAGTTTGTGGTCGAGGTATACGTACATGTTAAAAGGGATAGGCCCGTCTGGCAGATCATTCATCATCAGCAACTGCTGGTAGGTTTTATGATACTTCATGGCATATTGCAGTATCAGTTCATCCTTATAGGCAAAAAATGCCTGTAGCCCGTTTACCATCACAATATGGTTTTCGTCCACAGGTTTTTTCTCCGCTTTTGCTACCGGCACAGTATTGGTTGTTACAGCAGCAGTTGGCGTTGCAGCCGGTTTAGGAATATTTGTTTTAAGGGAATCTAAATGTACTGGTGTTTTAGTCACAGGTTTGGCAACCAATACAACTGGCAGTGCAATAGGCTTTTTTGTGGTATCGGTTCTGGCTACTTGTTTAGCTACGGCTTGCGTAGCCACATTTTCAGGATGCATTATCGCCTTTTTAGCGCTGTCTGCAATTAGTGCGATGGAACTGCCAGTCGCCGGTACTAAGGGTGTGGTAATTACAGTTGCAGGCTTTTCTGCAGTATCTTTTACCTGCATCACCTTAATTTCCGGCTCCGACTCTGCCAGTTGGTCCTGCCTCAACGAGCTATCGAGTGCGGTATAGGTATAGTCCTGCAGTTTAAAATCTTCAATTATTTTTATCAGTTGCTCGGCATAGGTCGGGCTGGTAGCATAGCCGCATTTTCGCAGGCATTTGGCCCAGGCAGCATAATCTGTTTGCGGCAATACCAGCAGGGGTGCATAGCGTGGATTATTGAGCAGCAGTGCCGAGTGATCACTATAAGACTCAGCCGCACAGGTATATTTTTTGAAATGCTCATTAGGCGCATCATCATCGTGCTTGTAATAGGGTCCCTGCCAGCCATTTTTGCATTTTATTCCAAAATGGTTATTGGCTTCGGTCATCAGTTCGCTGGCGCCTGCTTCGGTTTCCAGTATTCCCTGGCCCAAAGTAATAGATGCCGGTATACCCGATTTTTTTTGTTCCAGTATGGCAAGAGTAGCGTATTGATCAATATATTTTTTTGCTCTTGCCACATAGCCGGGGCTTTGAGCGCAGGCCCATGCAGATAAAAACATTATGGTAATGCAGAAAAGTGTTATTTTTCTCATCTATTTCTGATTTACTAATATTATAAAATGGAGCCTTTGCAAAAATACGAATGTTCTATGGGAATTGCTGTTAAAAAACCGTAAAATTGAAATCACGGCTTACTCAGCTTCTTTTTCCTGTATTCAGCAACTGATTTGGGGTAAATTACCATGTGATGCAATTGTATTGTATTGCATTTTTTATACTTTGGCTGGTATACAATAAAAACGATTTTTTTGTGGAATAAAAGTAGTTGAACAAGGGCATAAATACACCTACATTCCTCATGGAAGACCCGAAACAAGATCCCTGATTTTTCATCAGGAGAGAATTAGTGTTTACCACTCATCATTCCTTCTTTTCCCTATATGCTCCTCCACTTTAGCGCTGCAAAATGCATCAAATGCTTCCAGGTTTACATCAGGCACACTAACGCTCCATTGAAAAAGATGGTTATCAAGGCAATTGATAGTGAGGGTTCCGTATTTCAGAACTATAATATCCACTTCGTTCCAGGGTATAAACCTGCGGCGCACCACCGGCAATCTCAGCCCGTCATCATCCACATAGATATATAATTTGCCACCTGCATTCCGCTCCCAGAAAAGGGCAAATAAAAGAGCTGCGCTCAATCCGCCAAAAATAACAATAGGGAACTTCCATTGCATTAATAACGAGTAAATTGCAAAAGCAGTTGCAATAATCAGTTCAACTACCCTAAGTATCGGATTTATTTTTTTATCGTTTATCCAGCTATTCCTGAAAATGGTTAAACCCAGCAGCGATAGCCCGGCCAGCAATATAGCAAGGCCCCAAATCGGGATAGTATAATTATAAATGGTAATGATAGCCCCGGCGCCAATAAATGCAAATGAACTCACTAAATGCAAAGTGGTTACCTGGTGAGGTTTTACTTTACTATCGGCAAGCAGTAGGTTATATTCCATTATGCAAAAGTAAGGATTGAAGAAAAGAAATCATTTGGCTTGATGTTATTGCGATTTCATGATTTCATGCCCCATTTTGTCGCGCTTGGTTTGCAGGTAAAAAGCATTGTGTTCATTGGCTTTTATTTCTATCGGCACATTATCTACTATTTCCAGCCCGTAACCCACAATACCTGCCCGCTTTTTGGGGTTATTGGTCATCAGCCTCATTTTCGAAACTCCCAGGTGCCTCAGAATTTGCGCCCCCACACCATAGTCGCGCTGATCTGTTTTAAAACCCAGAGCCAGGTTGGCCTCAACAGTATCCTTACCTTCCTCCTGTAGTTTGTAAGCCTTCAGTTTATTAAACAGGCCTATCCCCCTGCCTTCCTGGTTCATATACAGCACTATACCTTTGCCTTCCCGCTCTACCATCTCCATTGCAGACACCAGCTGATCGCCGCAATCACAGCGCAGCGAGTGCAGAATATCGCCGGTAAAGCAGGAGCTGTGCACCCTTACCAGCACCGGTTCATCTTTTTCCCATTCTCCTTTTACAAGGGCCAGATGGGTTTCACCCGTATTGGTTTGCTTAAAGGCCACCAGTTCAAAATTGCCATGCTTGGTAGGCATATGCACCCTTACTTCTTCTTTTATCAGTGTTTCGGTCTGAAGCCGGTAATGAATGAGGTCTTTTATAGAAATGATCTTCAGATCAAATTTTCTGGCAATTTCCAGCAACTGGGGCAGGCGCGCCATGGTGCCATCATCATTCATAATCTCTACCAGCACACCGGCTGGTTCAAAACCCGCCAGCCGGGCAAGGTCCACTGTGGCCTCCGTATGGCCAGCCCTTCTCAGCACACCTTCATCCTTAGCCCTTAGCGGGAAGATATGTCCTGGTCGTCCCAGGTCTTCGGGTCTGGTTTTCGGATCTATAAGCGCCTGCACGGTTTTTGCCCTGTCCGGTGCAGAGATACCTGTTGTGCAGCCATTGCCTATCAGATCTACCGAAACCGTAAAGGGTGTCTGGTGCAGCACCGTATTATTTTCCACCATCAGGTTCAGGTGCAGTTCTGCGCAGCGGGTTTCGGTGAGCGGGGCACAAATCAACCCCCTCCCGAATTTCGACATAAAATTGATGATCTCCGGAGTTACATTCCTGGCGGCAGTTACAAAGTCGCCTTCATTCTCCCTGTCTTCATCATCCACTACAATCAGCAGTTTCCCGAGTTTCAGGTCTTCTAAGGCGGATTCTATTGTATTGAGCATATATTATAGCAAGTATATTATGTATCTGAATTAATTTAGAAAATGCAAAGGTACGATCAATAATGTTGTCTTCTTTATCCCCAACGCTGTGCGATCATTTTTTTCAATGCCTGTATGGATATTCCGGATCCTTATCCGAAAAAATATTTTTTCTGCATCTTTCCAAACATTTCTATCTTGGCAGTATGGTTTTCAGCAGCATTGTATTTATTTTCTATTTTCTGCCCCTTTTTTTCCTGGTTTATTTCCTGGCCGATAAGCGATATAAGAATGCTGTTATTCTGTGTGGCAGTATTTTCTTCTATGCCTGGGGTGCCCCTCAGTTTATTTTCGTCATACTGGGTACTACAGTCATTGATTTTTATGTGGTTCGGCTTATGTCTCAAACTGCAAGTAAATCTTCCCGCCAATTGCTGCTCTGCCTTTCATTATGCATCAATCTCGGCTTGCTGGTTTATTTCAAGTACAGCAATTTCTTTGTCGAAAATGTAAACCTGCTTTTTCATCATTTCGGCATCAAAACCCTTTCATGGACAAAACTTGTACTACCTATTGGTATCTCATTTTACACTTTCGAGACACTTACCTATGTGGTTGATGTGTACCGGGGAGTACATAAACCACTGAAAAACTTCTGGGATTACCAGTTATACATCATCCTTTTCCCCAAATTGATTGCCGGGCCCATCATCCGGTTTCATGAATTTGCCGACCAGATCTATGATCATATCAATAATGAGAGTACCGAACTCAGGCTCAGGGGCATGTACCGTTTTTTTATTGGTTTGGCAAAAAAAGTATTGATTGCCAATGTGCTGGGTGTTACCGCTGAGGTTGTTTTCGGATTGCCGGCAAATCTGCTCAGTACCTCTGCTGCCTGGTTTGGCGCGCTTAATTATACCTTCCAGATCTATTTCGACTTTTCAGGATATTCAGATATGGCCATCGGCCTTGGCCTGATGATGGGTTTCCGTTTTCCCGAGAATTTCAATAACCCCTATACCGCAGTCTCCATCACTGATTTCTGGCGCCGTTGGCACATCACACTGGGTGCCTGGATGCGCAACTACCTTTATATACCGCTTGGCGGCAACAGGGTAAATAGCAAAATGCGCCTGTATTTCAATTTGTGGCTGGTTTTTCTGGCATCGGGTTTGTGGCATGGCGCCGCATGGGGATTTATTATTTGGGGTGCATATCATGGTCTTTTCCTGGTGCTGGAGCGGTTATTTCTGGGCAAGTGGCTGGCAAAACTGGGCAAAGCATCTGTTATCTATACTTTTATTGTAGTGCTTGTAGGCTGGGTGTTTTTCCGCGCAGAGCAGCTTCACAATGCCCTTGCTTACCTGCACAGTATGTTTACCTGGCAACCCGATAAAAGCTTCTGGCAGCCCAACCGCGAAAATGTAGTTATGCTAGCTTTAGCCATTTTCTTTTCATTTTTTACCCTTACCAGCTGGGGCGACCGGATACACCAGAAGATATTTTATAGCAATTATTCGCTCAAATTGCATTATGCCATGACATTTGCTACAATTCTGCTGTTAATTATTTGTGCCGGCCGTATCACTGTTTCTACTTTCAATCCTTTTATCTATTTCAGATTTTAGGAAGCAGATAAAAGCTATAATTAACCGATAATACTTTGAGCTTCTTTGCGTTTTTTTGGCGGTTTTGCAGTTAAAGTCGAGAGCTGGTTTTTATTGTCTGATTGGTATTTCTCATTAATCAGCCGCCAGCGCAGTTAACCCACTTCTTTACTTCTTTCTTTATTACCTTTGCCCCCGCAATCACTTTTCAACTTTCCAATGTCCACATACAGTAATGCGCATGCCATGCGCTCATTAATAAGGGCCAGCCTGCAGGCGATACTCAAAACCCCGTCGGCTATATTTTTTGCCTTCGCATTTCCATTGATATTTATTCTCGTTTTCGGGTTCATGAGCAATGGGTCTTCCTTTCATATCAGCGTAGCAGCAGCGCCGGGCAGCGACACCACCAGCCCGTTATACAGCATTATGCGCCAGGTGCCTGTGCTGAAATGGACAGACAAGGATACAACCACCATCAATAAACTGCTGAAGCAGGGCGATATCACGGCTACAATAGCCATTCAGAAACAGCCCGAGGGCAGCCATCCGGCATATAAAATCATCATCAATGCCGCATCTTCAGAGGTAGACAGGGCAGCCCAGTTGAAAAACATACTTGGCGGCATAGTGCAGAACATGGACCCCGAAATTCAGAAACGGCAGAACGAAATTGTAAGTATAGATACCCATATATCTGCGGTGCGCGATTATAAAACCATCGATTTTATATTGCCCGGGCAGCTGAGTTTTTCATTGCTGGCTTCGGGAGTATTTGGCACTGCATTTGTATTTTTCAATCTGCGGCAAACGCTGGTACTCAAAAGGTTCTTTGCCACACCGGTGCGCAAAGAGATCATTGTCATCAGCGAGGGCATAGCCCGCATGTTGTTTCAGCTGGTAAGCGTGGTGGTCATTATTTGTATCGGTTATTTTGTATTCGGTTTCACCCTGTACAATGGTATTTTCACCTTCCTCAATATGTTTATCACCTGTGCCCTGTCCATACTTATATTTATGGGTTTTGGCTTTATAGTAGGGAGTGTAGCCAAGAGCGATGCAACCATACCCATAGTATCCAATATGATTGTAATGCCCCAGATGCTGCTCTCAGGCACTTTCTTCTCAATAGATAATTTCCCGGCATGGATGCAGCCCTTCTGCAAAGCTCTGCCCCTCAGTTTCCTCAATGATGCCCTCCGCAAAATGTCGTTTGAAGGCGCCAGTATGTGGACCCAGCGCCTGGATATCCTCGCATTGCTGGTATGGGGAGTGGTCATTTATGCCGTTGCCGGGAAGACGTTTAAGTGGGAGTAGAAGCCTGAATCCCGCTCTCAAGCTCCCTTACTCTGCGCCTTCATAGCCTGTATCATCAAGCAGGTTACGGCCATCGGCGGCGGTAGTAGCCAGGATGTCGCAGCGGTTGTTCCATTTGTTGTCGGCATGGCCTTTTACCCATACAAATCTGATCTTGTTTTTGCGGTAGCATTTCAGGAAGGCCTGCCAGAGGTCGGCGTTTTTTTTGCCGGCATAGTTTTTCTTTTCCCAGCCGAAAACCCATTTTTTTTCTACTGAATTAACGATGTATGCTGAATCGGTATAGATGGTTATTTCCAGGTTATCGCGCTTGAGGAGCTGCAGGGCGGCTATTACCGCCATCAGCTCCATGCGGTTGTTGGTGGTGTGCTTGTAGCCCTGCGATATTTCCTTGATAGTAGCGCCCCAATGCAGCACAGCGCCATAGCCTCCCGGACCGGGATTGCCGCGAGCAGCGCCATCGGTGTATATAGTTAGTTGAGACAATAATTGAATTTATATTGAGTGAAAATATCCTGATTTGCGGTTTTCAGCAAAAGCCTGCAAACATCTGCAAAAACCTGCAAAAAACTGATTTTTTTGCAAAAAAAAATCTCCCGCACAGGAGTGCGTTGAGCCATACTAAAACTTCCCATTTGCATCACTCAACTTCCCAATTGCTTCACTAAATTACCCATTTGCTTCCCAAAAGTTGCCCATTTTGCTTCCCATTTTGGCCTGAAATTTCCCACTTTTGCAGATTTGTGTGGCGCAATTTATTGAATGTCAATTGTTTATTTTTATGAGCTATTTTTTTTGGCTGAGTGGTTATTTACTGCTTTTATATTTTATAGAAAAATTAAATTATCGCAATGTAAAGCCGGTTTAGAATTTTGAGGTAAGCTTTAGGGTATAATGGAAAATAAGTTGCTATAATTATTATACTTAATGTGCTGATTATCTTATTTTATAAGTAAATTTTAGTATGAAAAACAGGGTATAATTAGGGTATAAAAGGGTATATTTAGGTATAAAAAGGTATAAAAAGGTATAAAAAGGTATAAAAAGGTATAAAAAGGTATATTCCGGGTATAATAGGGTATATTGATAAGTGGAATTCTTGGGAAAATGGAGAAAAGCAGTTTCATAGTTAAATGATTTAGTTTTATTGGTGAAATTTGGGTCAAAGGTAAAATTAATAATTGGAATTTCCTAATTATTTAGCATATTTATTTTTTTGGGTGACTGAATATACGATAATAGGAAAATTTGTGCAAACGCGAACGAGTGGAACGAACGAGTGAAATTTATAATTCGGCAGCGGGACGCTGCAACATATTAGGCCGAAGCGCGATGCTTCGACCAGTATCTAATTTTTTTGAATTACAACCTTAGACCTGTGGGAGCTGGTCTCTGCCCCCTCCGCTGGTCTGGATGACCATGAGCGGCTTTTCAGTGCCGAACTGATTGCCGAAAAAATTGAACTCCCGGTCGTTTATAAACAGTTTGGGCATCTGCTCATTGTATGGCAAGCCAAACATATCGCACCACACTTTGATGACATGGGTATCACCCTTTATAAAGCCAGTTTCGAGATAAGGATTATGCGCCATGATGCGGTACTCCCTGCCCTCAATATACTGCTCATAGAAGTAGCGCATATCATTGAAGTTATAGGCTTTCATATCCGGATTACCGAGAAATACCTCTGGATAAGCAGTGATAACAATCAATTCATCGTTAGGGTATTGCGTTATGATGGCTTTGCATACTGCTGTTGCAGCGATACTTTTGCCCATGCCACCGTCTATCTGTAAGATATTATTTATAACAAGATATGCTCCCGGCCCCTGAAGGGGAGTACATTTGATTTATAGCTTTGGGCTATAGGGCTTTTATTGTGCATTCTCTTTTATAATTTTATTCGTTATTACATTTCCTTCATTATCAGTTACTTTTACAATATATACACCTTCCGGCAAGCCAGCTATATTCACTTCTGCTTTTTCTAAATCGCATACTTGGGAATATACGGTTTGGCCTATTAGGTTTGTGATAATTATGTGGTTTATTTTACTGGTTGCGCTTATTGTTACGGAAGTATATGTAGGGTTTGGGTAAATTGAGATAATATTACTTGTAATTAATTGATTGGCGCTAAGTGATGCTTCACTAAAATGACAGGATGTATCAATAGTTATCTTGCGGATTCGGTAATTATGCCCATCACAAAGGTATAAGTTACCGCATGTATCAGTAGTTAAACCAAAAGGCGTATTAATTTCGGCTGCCGTTGCCAGGCCACCATCTCCGGTGAATGCGAATGTACCGTCGCCTGTAACTGTGGTTACTACGCCCATAAAATCAACTTTTCTTATTCTGCTCGTGTATATATCACCGAAATAAATGTTTCCAAATTTATCGTTAGTGATAGAGTGTGGCTCAACTTCCGCGGCACTTGCCGGGCCTCCATCACCGCTGTAAGCAGCAACCCCTGTACCAGCAATGGTGTGGATGAAACCTAATGTATCCACTTTGCGTATCCTGCCATTAACCTCATCTGCCAGATAAATATTTCCTGCATCATCGCTGCACAAATCCAATACCCCTCTGATTTCTGAAGTATCTGCCAAACCGCCATCACCATTATAACCGGCCACATTTGTACCTGCAAATGTGGTAATAATGCCCGATGGGGCAATCTTTCTAACTCTGTAATTTTGGTAATCCGCAACATATAAATTTCCCTTTTTATCAAAGCATAACCCATTTGGGTCATTCAACATTGCTGCCGTTGCCTGGATATTATCTCCATTATAACCAGGTATACCCGTGCCCGCAATTGTAGAAATAATGCCAGTTGCGATAGTTACTTTCCTGATCCGGTGATTTTCCGCATCCCCTATATATATATTGCCAAAAGTGTCTAATGCTATCCCCTGAGTGGTTTTTAATTTAGCAGCAGTCGCCTGCCCGCCATCGCCACTAAAGCCGCCGCTTCCAGTTCCAACTAGTTTATTAATTATACCATTTGTAGCTATTTTACGAACGCTATTCCCAACATCAGTGGTAAGGTAAAGATTCCCCGATTTATCAAATCTGATTAAGCAGGGCAGGTCAATGGTTGCCGTTGCCGCAGCCCCACCATCGCCAGTATTCGTAGTTGATCCCGTCCCTGCAATAGTAGTTATTATCTGACTTGATGCGCAGAAGGACAAAGTAATTATCAATATAGTAAATGCATATTTCATGAATAAGAAATGATTTTTTTATATCATAACTATGACTTTATCACCTGGCACCAACAATGAAAAATCTTTATGCGTATAAGTGCCAGAAGGAAAACCTGATGTAAACAATGGCGTATTAGGAACAATGAGGCAATTAGCATGGAAGGCACAATCAGCGGCAGAGGTAATACCATAGCCCGATGCGCTTGACCAATTATGAGTAACTAAATTGCACTGACCAGAGATGATACTTGAATAATTGCCAGAGACTGTATTGCCTCCATTGCCACCACTTCCGGGAGCGGTACCACCCCCTATTAGAATTGATGAATAATTACCTGTTACTATGTGACATGCGCCTCCTAGAATAGAAGAATAAACACCGGAAACTTGGTTATTTGAACCTCCTAAAATAGAAGAGTAATTACTTGATGTTCTATTATTTCCTCCCCCACCAATAAAAGAATGGCTTCCTAATGCTGTTACAATATTATTAACTCCTGCAAAAATACCATTGTAACTTCCACTAACTGTATTAATAGATCCTCCACCAATTACAGAATTTGATGTAAGAGTTCCATTTAATATGCAATTACTACTGCCACCTAAAATTGCATTATATATTAGCCCATAAATAAAATTATTACCACCTCCTGCAATTATGGAGCTATCGGCACAAACTGAATTATTGTTTCCTGAAAATATTCCGGAATAATTATTTTGAGTAATACTATACCCACTAATGTTTATTAGATTGGAAGCTCCACCTCCTATTATATTTAAATTACCAGCTATGCCATTTTTATAACCTCCATTAATAACATTAAAAATTGCGCAATTTCCATCAGGCGCTGAACTTATTCCATTTTTACTCCCTCCTCCAATAAAATTATAATTAGCAGAACATGAGCCCGTTGTGCTATTTCCTATATTATTTTGATAACCTCCTACAATAACATTATAGCATGTAATAGCTCCATCTATCGCAGTCAAAATATTATTTTGTGAACCACCACCAATAAAGCCAAAGATAGAAGCAACGGCTCCAGAGGTAATACTTGCAATCTGGTTTAGATTGCCGCCTACAATTGCACCATAGCAAGAACCTGCCTGATTGATTGAATTCCCTACAGGAGCCCCGCTTCCCGGATCAAATCCACCACCACCGCCAATAAAACCATAAGCACCGGAAGCGGTATTATTTGAACCACCCGTTATTACAGAAGCAGTATTTAACACAGAATTATAGGCACCTGAGAATGAGCCGCTGCAAGAGCCACTTACATTATTGCACAAACCTCCTCCCAAAACGGAATAGCCTGCAGATACCGTGTTATAACCACCACCACCAAGCAATGAGCATGGAGCAGTATTGGTAATACAATTAAAATTACCTCCAACAATAGAACTTTTATCTGCAGCTATACAATTCCAATTACCACCACCTAAGAATGAATGCAAACCTGATGTTAAGTTGCACTCACCAGAAAAAATACCTGCTACATTTGCCAGAACACAATTTTTACTACCGCCACCTACTATAGCTCCGTTTGCACTAACTTCATTATCATTACCACCCATAATGACAGAAACATACCCAGCCGACATTGTATTTCTACGTCCACTCCCAATAATTGAAAAAAAAGCGGAATCGCAAATTGTATTTAAATTACCCCCTAAAATAGTGTTGTAGCAATTAGATACCGTATTACATACTCCATTAAGGATTGAATTGTAAAAACCACACTGGTTTGTGCCGAGTATGGAGTTATGCTGCCCATTTACAATTGTAGAATAGGCAGAACAATCTATTTTATGAGTGCCTGTTGTACTGAGCGGCCCTCCAAGAATGCTTGAATTATCTGATCCGCTGCCTGATATAGAACCTGCAAAACAAAGGCAATTGGATGTAGCTCTTATTGTTTCGTAATTTCCCGATGCTGCACAGTCAAAAAAGACATTAAATGTTGACATAAAACAAAGCTTTAGAGTTTGAAGAAGTATGTTTAAGTGGTATATCAAATTTAGAAATTGTTTCTGATAACATCAAATTATTTTTATGAAAATATAGTATTTTTTTTTTCACAATATTGAATGATTAACAATAGTAATATGAATAATTGCCAATCAATTCAGTATAAATATTTATTAATAATATATGATGTAATGATTTCACTGCATAATGCTCATTCTCAGCGTGTTTTACTCACAATCATTACCTACATTTGGTAAAGTGGGTTTTATAGTTATAAATTTCAGAACTCCTTACCTATATCTGCTTTGGATATTTATTCGCAGATTGAAACTAATATAATATAAAAAGAATTACATCAACCTTGCCTCTCCCGATGGAAAATCGGGATAGACTTTCACACACCCACAAAACCCTCGCGGCAAGTGGGAATACGCCATCAAGCTCATTTGACTTCATCACTATTTTCAACAAAAATGCTGCAATACAAACTGCGAGAGATCAGGAGTTCTGAGTTTAAGGATTGGTGCGAATGGGATTAACTGTAAATTCTACTGCCAACTGTAAACAACCACCTACTATTCAATAATAAACTCCACACGCCAAAACAAATAAC
>Ga0364887_10317_pt2 | contig 25779 bp, 22 predicted proteins | sample ExccelJu500001D4_4_FD_206924 | JGI IMG/M metagenome (GOLD analysis project Ga0364887, IMG submission 206924) | Enriched cells from Trout Bog Lake Hypolimnion, Wisconsin, USA - BchlTB.July23.5000.01.D4 | ecosystem: Environmental > Aquatic > Freshwater > Lake > Hypolimnion/Profundal zone | place...
AACGTATGTGGATACATGTAAAAGAATGGGATTTAAAGCGAATTTAATGGGCAGCCAAGGGGCCACGGTCATCACATTTTTTCAGGATTATGGCATTCCGGCTTTTTCAACCGGCTGGGGCAGTCATGGGGTCATTCACGCTAATGATGAGTATGCTGAAATTAAAACTCTTCATAACGGAGCTAAGGTTTTAGAAGCGTTTTTAAAGGAATATGATCTTAAATAGACTCTGTTTGATGGTCCTGGTATTTTATTTGTTCTCAATACAAGCACAGGCTGAAACGATTTATTATTCTATTCGCCAAATGGGATTTGATGGTGAGGCGAGCTTGGACCTAGTGGGCCCTAAGGATTATAGGAACCATAAAACAGTTTGGATTGTTTTTAAGGCCCATGGCAAGAATTTTTCAGATGAAGAAGATATATATGTCGATCCTCTGACGTATAAACCCATGTTTGTTGAACGCAATTTTGATTTGAATATTTTTGGTCATGGGAAAACTTTGGAAGAATACTTGCCTTCAAAAGGAGAAGTCATTATTACCAAGACAGAAGGTGACCAAATCACTAAGCAGATCATCCACAAAGCAGGGGCCGTGGATAATATATATGGATTTATTTTTCAGTACCGTCGTGAAGGCTCATTTAAGATAGGTGATGTCCTTGATTTGACTTTGCCGACCAAGGATTTTAAGATCAGTCTGGTGGACCGTGAAAAGCTTGATATTAATGGAAAAACTTACGATACTTATTATATGCAAAGCCAACCTGGAAGGTACAAAATCTGGTTTGACGCGTCTGAGCATAAATGGCCGCTTCGGATCACTGGCAGCATTGGGATCATTAATTCGGTAATGACAATGAAGGGGCATGATGAGTAATCCAGATAAACGGGGATATTATGGTTCTTTTGGCGGGCGGTTTGCCCCTGAAACACTAATGGCGGTATTAGGCCAATTAGAGAATGAATACCACGCGATTAAAAAAGATAAAACTTTCCAAAAGGAATTTGAATATTATCTTAAAGAATACGCCGGTAGGCCGACTAATTTGTATTTGGCCAAGCGTCTGAGCAGCCATTTAAAGACCCTTAAAGTGTACTTAAAGCGGGAAGATCTGTTGCATACGGGGGCGCACAAGATCAATAATACCTTAGGCCAGATCCTTATAGCGCGTCGGTTGGGAAAAACCCGTATCATTGCCGAGACTGGCGCCGGTCAACATGGTGTCGCCACGGCCACGGCTGCTGCTTTGTTTGGTTTAAAATGCATTGTCTATATGGGTGCGGAAGATGTGAAGCGCCAATCGCTCAATGTGGTCCGCATGAAATTGATGGGGGCCGAGGTGAGGCCAGTTGAAAGTGGATCAAAAACACTTAAAGATGCCATGAACGAAGCGGTGCGCGACTGGGTGACTAACGTGGCCGACACATTTTATATTATTGGGTCAGTGGCAGGTTTTCATCCATATCCGGCCATGGTGCGGGATTTCCAATCCGTGATAGGCCGTGAAGCCCGTCGTCAATTCTGGGCCAAAGAAAAGAAATTACCTAATTATCTTTTGGCCTGTGTGGGTGGCGGTAGCAATGCCATGGGTTTGTTCCATGCATTTTACGATGACCCATCCGTCAAGATGATCGGTGTGGAAGCAGCTGGTCATGGGGTGCATACCCATCAGCATTCGGCGACCTTGACCAAAGGTGCGCTGGGTGTATTGCATGGCAGCAAAAGCATGGTTTTGCAGGACAAGGACGGTCAAATCCAGGTGGCCCATTCCATTGCCGCGGGTCTGGATTACCCAGGTGTCGGCCCTGAACACTCTTTTTACCAAGAAAGCGGTCGTGCCCAGTATGTCACCATCACCGACAAGGAAGCAATAGGGGGTCTAAAACTTTTGGCCCGTTTGGAAGGTATAATCCCGGCCTTAGAAACATCCCATGCCATTGCGTATTTAGATAAATTAGCGCGTCATGCTAAAAAACAATCAACCGTCATAGTCTGCCTCTCCGGCCGCGGAGACAAAGACATGAATCAAATTTCACAATTTGTATGAACCGTATTGATAAAAAATTTCGAGAACTCAAGAGTCAAGGCCAGAAAGCTTTTATAGCTTTTATCACCGCTGGTGATCCAGATTTAAAAACAACTGAAGCCTTAGTTCTAGCTTTCGAAAAAGCAGGGGTTGATATCATTGAATTGGGAATACCATTTTCTGATCCTTTGGCTGATGGGCCGGTCATTCAGGCATCTTTCTTACGGGCTTTAAATAAAGGAACGACCCTCAAAAAAATTTTAGAAATGGTCAAGCGCATCCGGCAAAAATCATCCATTCCTATTGCATTGATGACGTCCTATAATCCAGTCTTGCGTTTTACAGAAGAGAAACTTGTCCGGGCTTGTGTTGATTCAGGTGTTGATGGGTTGATCATCCCTGACCTACCGCCAGAAGAAGCCCAAATATTGCATTGCCTGGCCCAGCATCATGATATCGCGACTATATTTTTTGTGGCACCGACCACAGAGGATGGACGTATCTGGGCCAATACTAAGGCTTCCAGAGGCTTTGTGTATTACGTATCTGTGACTGGAATCACAGGGTCTACACAAGCCATAGCGCGGACGGTCGTTAAAAAGGTCGAGCACATTAAGCTTTTTACAGATAAACCCGTTTGTGTAGGCTTTGGGATTTCAACCCCCGAACAGGTCAAAGAAATAGGCCGCGCTGCTGATGGTGTCATAGTCGGTAGTGCCATTGTCAAAGCCATTGAAAAAAATAAAGGGAATCGTAATTTAGTGCCTGCAGTCAGCCGCTACGTTTCTACATTAGTTAAGGCTCTAAGATAATGCGTCGAATTACCGAATTACCAAATAAGATCCGCATCGTCACCCAAGAATTTAAAGACCGCGAGAGCGCTTCTATTGGCGTGTGGGTCGCGGCTGGCGGCCGTTATGAGACACCAGCAAATAAAGGGGTGGCCCATTTTTTAGAACACATGGCTTTTAAGGGCAGTGCTAAATACTCCTGTGATCAGATCAAGCAACTCATCGAGGGAGTAGGCGGCAATCTCAACGCCTTTACCGCGGAAGAAGAAACTTGCTATTATGCTAAGGTCCCGGCAAACCATTTAAAGGAGACCTTTGATATTTTGGCTGATATTAGTTTTTTTCCTAAAATTTCACCTAAAGACTTGGAAAAAGAACGTACGGTCATTTTAGAAGAGATTAAAATGTATCATGACCTGCCGCAATATCACGTGGGTGAACTGCTCGAAGCCTTGTTATGGCCTGATCATCCTTTAGGCCTAAGCCTTGCTGGCACGTCGAAATCAGTAGGTGAGATGACGACTAACCATTTGCACCATTTTAAAAAATCGCTTTATATTCCAGCTAATACCGTTATTTCTGCGTGCGGCTCCATGAAGCATGAAGAGTTGGTTGGGTGGGTCCGTTCGAAACTAGGAAAATTAACAGGGCCTTTGGGGCCGTCTTTTATTCCTGCCCGGCGCATTCAAGATAAACCCTCTGTTCATTTACATCACAAACAAACTGAACAAATGCATTTGGCGCTTGGGTATTTAGCTTATGAAACGAACCATAAAGATTATTATGCCTTGGCTTTATTGAGCATTATTTTGGGCGGGAACATGTCCAGCCGTTTATTTAATGAGCTGCGTGAAAAAAGAGGGCTGGCGTATTCAGTTTCTAGCGGCATCAAAAGTTTAAATGACACAGGTGTTTTTATGGTCCGTGCTGGAGTAGATAACAGTAAGATCGTCGCTGCTACGGAATTAATCCTTAAAGTTATGAGTAAAACCGCCTCAAGCATAATCAACGAAGATGAATTCAAACGCGCCCAGGAATATTACATGGGCCAGTCTTTGTTAGGATTGGAAGACACCATGGACCAAATGCTTTGGTTAGGGGGTGGTGTCATCAGCAATGATAAAGTCAAGAGCATTGGGGACATCATCAAAAAGATCAAGGCCGTGACCAGGGCTGATATTAAGCGTGTGGCCTCAGAGATCCTGAATCCTCAAAGGCTTAACATGGCTGTTATCGGCCCATTGACCGAAGAGCAGCAGAAAGAGCTCAAAGGTTTAGTGTTGTAAATTAAGGGAGGGAATAAAATGAAATGCCCAGATTGCCAAAGTGAATTAAAAGTTGCTACCCTAAAGGGCGTCAATATTCATGAATGTTTAAAATGCAAAGGCAAGTGGTTTGAACGTAATGAATTGGTTTTAGCCAAAAATAAAGCTGACGATGGTTTAAGATGGCTTGATTTTGATCCATTTGGTAAGGATGCTGAAAAATTAAGCACTAGTGCTGATGGTAAGCAATGCCCTCAATGCAGCAAGAAAATGCAATCGTTGACCTATTCTCAGTCAAATGTTGTTATTGATAAATGTCAATCTTGCGAAGGGATTTGGTTGTCCCACGGAGAGTTGGCTAAAATAATACTGTACCTTGAAAAAGCTGTCAATTCCGAGTCCGTCAAAGGTTTAGCTAAGGATACCTATAAAGAATTTATTAAGATTTTTACAGTTCATAATGGTTTGATCTCAGAAGTGAAAGATTTTTTGGCTGTGTTGAATATTCTGGAAATAAGGATTGCGACCGAACATCCTCAATTAACGCAAACCTGGCAAACAATTGAAAACATTTCGCCGACTAAATAATATTGATCAGCTTCGCTGAAGAGGTCCCATGCAAAGAATTGATGAAAGTATTGTGCTCTTTTTTCAAGGTTTGCGCTGTGCCCCGTTGACTAAATTATTTAGTGTTTTTATACCGCTTGAATTTTGGAACGTCATCGCTCTTCTTCTCGTATTGTACTTCTTTGTGCGTACAGGTACGTTACGGGCACCGATTGTTTCTTTTGTCTTAGCTAAAAATTTATCTACTTATTGTTATGAGGCCATCAAAGATTTTGTCCATCGTCCAAGACCATTTTTAATGATCAAAGGACTTGTTCCTTTAATAACTCCTCATGGTTTTTCGTTTCCTTCAGGCCATGCGACCCTGGCCATGGCTATGGCCGTTGTTTTGTCCTATCATTTCCCCAAGACCCGTAGTCCAATTTTTATCCTCGCTGTTTTAATTGGTTTCTCCCGGGTCTATTTTGGGGTGCATTATCTCAGTGATGTTTTAGCAGGGTTTTTTTTAGGCGCTGTCTTGGGTTGGATGAGCATTCACTTAGAGAGGGCCATCATTTCTGTGACTAACGGTGTTGATTTAAGACGTTCACAGCGACCTGTTGATTAAAGGGGGCATTTATGCTATATTCAAATTGACGCCAACGTAACGTTGGCGTCATCCTTAAGCCAACTTGCGAAGGATCTTTGAAAGAACATCTTATGGAAAAGACGACTCAACAACCTATAGTGACTTTAACAGATGCTGCCGCGGCCAAGATCCAAGCCATGATGCAAAAAGAAGGCAAGCAGGGCTACGCGTTGCGTTTTGGCGTTGTTACCGGCGGATGCGCGGGGCTTTCTTATGAGATGAAGTTCCAGAAAACCCCTTATGAGAATGACCTTTCATTTGAACAAAAAGGGCTTAATATCATTGTTAACCAGGAAAGTGTTGAGTTTGTTAAGGGTATTGAGATCGATTACGTAGATACCTTGCGCGAGTCTGGATTTAAATACAAAAACCCCCAAGCCAAATCCAGCTGTGGATGCGGCACTTCTTTTAGCTAAAACATCTTAAGGAATTATTAATGACTCCCCAAACCCTGAATGCTTTAAAATCAGAGCAAATGCCTGATGCCAATAGCTTGTCTTATAAGCCTTTGTCTGGATCTAAAAAAGTATATGCGCCAGGACTGACTCGTCAGGATATTCATGTCCCTTTTCGTGAGGTAGAACTTTCTGATACTAAAGACTATAAGGGTGTGGTGACACCTAATGCGCCAGTCAGGCTTTATGATACTTCTGGGCCATATACTGACCCGTCGGTGCGTGTGGATATTACCCAAGGTTTGCCACAGCTTCGTTTAAAATGGATTTTAGAACGGGCGGATGTGGAATATTTAAAGGGCCCCAGTTCTCATTACCGCAAAGAGAGGGACAATGATTTAGACTTGGTTCCTATCCGTTTTCCAGGTGTGCGTAAACCCTTGCGTGCTAAATCCGGTAGCAACGTGACTCAGATGCATTATGCCCGTCGAGGAATTATTACTCCTGAAATGGAATTTATCGCTATCCGAGAAAATTGCAAGCCGGAATTTGTGCGCGATGAAGTGGCGCGCGGCCGGGCCATTATCCCATCAAATATAAACCACCCTGAAATCGAGCCCATGATCATCGGCCGTAATTTTTTAGTCAAGATCAATGCCAATATTGGTAATTCCGCTGTGTCATCATCGATTGCCGAAGAGGTTGAAAAAATGGCCTGGTCTATCCGCTGGGGTGGAGACACGGTGATGGATTTATCGACTGGTAAAAATATCCACGAGACTCGTGAATGGATTTTACGCAATTCGCCTGTGCCCATCGGCACGGTGCCTATTTATCAGGCTTTAGAAAAGGTCAATGGTAAGGCAGAGGATTTGACCTGGGAAATTTATCGCGATACTTTGATTGAACAAGCAGAACAAGGTGTTGATTATTTTACGATCCACGCAGGCGTGTTGCTTAGATATATTCCTTTAACAGCCAAGCGCATGACCGGCATTGTATCACGCGGTGGTTCGATCCTTGCTAAATGGTGCTTATCGCATCATAAGGAAAATTTCCTTTATACGCATTTTGAAGAGATCTGTGAAATCATGAAAGCGTATGACGTGAGTTTTTCTCTTGGTGATGGACTTCGCCCAGGCAGTATTGCGGATGCTAATGACGCGGCCCAATTTGGTGAGCTGGAGACCTTAGGGGAGTTGACTAAGATTGCCTGGAAGCATGATGTGCAGGTGATGATCGAGGGGCCAGGGCACGTGCCCATGCATTTGATCAAAGAAAATATGGATAAGCAGTTAAGCATTTGCCATGAAGCGCCCTTCTATACATTGGGGCCTTTGACGACGGACGTTGCCCCTGGCTATGACCATATCACCTCAGCCATTGGTGCTGCCATGATTGGCTGGTTTGGTACTGCCATGCTTTGCTATGTGACACCTAAAGAACATTTAGGATTGCCCAATAAAAAAGATGTCAAAGACGGTATCATTGCCTATAAGATCGCGGCCCATGCCGCGGACTTGGCCAAGAACCATCCTGGAGTCAAAGTGTGGGATGACGCCCTGTCCAAGGCCCGTTTTGAATTCCGCTGGAAAGACCAATTTCACTTAAGCCTCGATCCTGAAACTGCCGAAAGCTTTCACGACGAGACCCTGCCTGCCGACGGGGCCAAGCTCGCGCACTTTTGTTCCATGTGCGGCCCTAATTTTTGCTCCATGAAAATTACCCAGGACGTCCGCGAATTCGCCGAAAAAGGCATGCAAGAAAAATCCCAAGAGTTTAAGGAAAAAGGCGGCGAGATTTACAGTTAAATAGGGACGTCTCCATATTTTCGGTTATGAATTTGTTAAATAAAATAGGGAGCGTCCCTATTTAACCTAATTGAACTTCTTCCCCAGAAGTTTTTCATATCCCCCACGTATAAATTTATTTACAAGGAGATCGTATGCCTCGAATGGCTCGATTTGTCGTCCCAGGGAACCCTTTTCATATTACTCATCGGGGGAATAACAAGCAGATTATTTTTCAAACAGATGAGGATAGGCGTAGGTATCTTTACTGGTTTGAAGAAGCAAAACAAAAATACGGGATGCGTGTTATTTCTTATTGTCTAATGGATAATCATGTGCATTTTATTGCTCTTGCTGATAACGAATTATCTTTTGCAAGGACAATTAATACTGTTCATATGCGTTATGCTCAATATTTTAACCAAAAGAACGATAGGGTAGGTCATTTATGGCAAGGGCGTTTTTATTCCTGTATTTTAGATAATCCGCATCTATTGGCTGCTGTGCGTTACGTAGAACGTAATCCGGTCAGAGCAGCAATGGTGATAAAGCCTTGGGAGTGGATTTGGTCTAGTGCTTGTGAACATATAGAGCCAAAGAAGACAGGGATCATTTCTTTAGAAAAAATGTCAGATTTTATGCATTTATCATCTTGGCGTGAGTATGTTGACAATGATGACAGGCCTGATGATTTGTTAGAAATCAGAAAGCAAACCTTTTCGCTACGTGCTTGGGCAGAAGATAGTTTTAAAGAAATGATTGAAAATAAATACGGCATACAATTTAAATCAAATCCAAAAGGAAGGCCCAAAAAAATAGGGACGTCTCCCATTTATTTAATGGGAGACGTCCCTATTTTTTAAGCGACTAGAAATGCTGTTGTTGGCTCTGCAAAGGCTGGGGCGAATTCTTCTACCATGGCTAGCAAGCGTTGATGGCAGGCTTCTAAATCGTTAAGGGTTTTAGTGCGGTATTCCACCGATTCATCCGTCATCTGCGGGAAAAGTTTGCGGTAATAGGCAATCCCATCTAAAAGATTATCTTTAAATTCCGTAAAATATTTGACCTTTTGTTCATTCATAATTCCAAGCGATTTGGTAATGTCTTTTTTAAGATAATCCACATACATGCCAAGTTCTTTGATGAACATATTGGGTCTGGGCGTGTCATTAAGCAGATTGATACGGCCATAGATATGATCAGCCATTTCTTTCAGAGTAGCGATTTTAGAAAAATAGGCTAGATTAGGCCCAGGGCAAACTGCGGTGAACCCAGGAATTCTTGTTTGGATAGAATTAATTGTCAATGCTGGCTGGCCCAGATCATGGCAAATACAGGCTTTGACAACAATGGCATCAAATCGTCTTTTGTATTCGATCTCATCAAGCTCGAGAGCGTTGAGCTGGTCGATTTTTAGCTTTTGATATTGGCGACTGGCTGTGCAAATCGGCTGCGGCGTAAATTCGGTATTAGATACCAAGTGGCTTTTAGGGCAGGCAGAGCCAGGTCGACCACGCATGACCTTGAGGTCTTTTTCGATATCGCTTAAAGAATCTTTTAAACTGTTAAAGGGCACGCCAAGCGGGGACACATCACTGAGATACAAATCTTTTTCGCCGGCTTTAGCTAATTTTTCCAAGGTGATAGGATCAACGTTGGTAACTTCGGGAACAAGCAAGAAAGGTGTTGCCCAGCCAGTGCCGTTAAGGCCGTAATGTTCACGTAGGAAACGGTCTTCGCGATAGGTGCCAATTCCGCCTTGAGCTGTAATTTTAACTTCATGCGGTTTAGCAAAAGGAATCCGTTGTTTTAACTTTAAGGCTTCGTTATAAATTTTATGCAATTCTGAGACTAATTCCAGGCGTTTGACGCGAAATTCTTCTAGAATCGGTCCCATCAAATACCCGTCGGTCGCAAAGGCGTGGCCGCCGCAATTAAGCCCTGATTCCACACGATATTCAGAGATCCACAGGCCTTTTTTGGCAAAGAATTCTTTGAACTGCTCAGCATAGGTATATAATCGTCGGTTAATGCCGGCGGAGAACACAATGGCTGACTGTAAGGTGCTTTGGGCATAACCCCGAAGGGCAGAAAGGGCATCAGAATACTCCGCAGGCATTAATTCACCGGTGGCTGTATAACTATTACGGTCAAGTTTGGTCATGATATTGACATTGATGTCCCCAGGTGCGATAGAGTCCCGTAAACTTTTTTGCAGGTCTGCTTTTAGTTTAGGATCAGTACACGCTAACATATGCTGCCAAGCTGCCTTGAGAACGGAGTCTTCTGGGAGCATTTCAAAATATTTAGTGATCTCAGTGCCAGGTTCAAAAGCAGAAGCTTTTAATTCCGTAAACTGGCGCTGAACAATACGATTAACCAAATCTAAGTACGCGGTAATACGGCGCGCGCGGTAGTCTTCGTCATATTTAGTGATGGGCGTATAATGTTCACCCTCTTTTTCACAGTAAAATTGGCGCATTTGTTCAATAAGGGTATCATCCACCAAGGATATAACCGAATGGATCCCATAGCGTGCCACCTTGACAGGTGTATCTATAGAAAAAGCGGTACCCATAACTGGTACATGAAAGGTATGTATTGGCTTTGTCATATGTCTTAAGTATACGCTATCCTGCCTAAAAAGCAAATTTTAAATTCCAATTTTAAAATGTTACAAATTTGCATTTAATATAAATTAATGGCATACTTCCACTATGGAGAAACTGTGTCGAGTAGGGCAATTCTTTGTCCTTTTATTATCGTTTATATTTAATAGCCTTGGTCCTTTGCCTTTGGCAGAAGCCCAGGAGTTTCGTCTGCCCGCACCCGGGGGCATGGTCAGCTTAAGTCCCGCATACAATCCAGCCATTCTTAAAGGCATCAAGGTCAATCCAAACAATCCCTTCCAATTTAATTTTATACTTGATAAAGGAAATAGATATAATCGTCATCCTGAGCAAAGGTCCTCATGCCGGACATTCGCAGGTTGCTCCGAAGGATCTCAACAAGAACAACTCAAAACCGAAGCCACCCGCCTAATCAAATATTTCCTAGCCAGCCTAACCATCCCTGAAAATGACCTCTGGGTCAACCTAAGCCCTTACGAAAAAAATCGTATCATCCCGCAAAGTTTTGGCCTCACGGAAATGGGCCGAGATCTTTTAGCCGAAGATTATATGCTCAAGCAAATCACCGCGAGTTTAATTTATCCTGAAGGCGAGGTAGGTAAGAGATTCTGGAAACGCATTTACGCAGAAGCTGCCCAAAGATTTGGCACCACCAATATCCCGGTCAATACGTTTAACAAAGTCTGGATCGTCCCTGAAAAAGCCGTGGTCTACGAAAACGCAAAAGCAGGCACAGCCTATGTCGTCGAAGCCAAATTAAAGGTCATGTTGGAACAAGACTATTTGGCTCTACAAAAAAATAGTCTTATTCAAAAGAAATCCGTCATCTTGAGCGAAGGTCCTCATGCCGGACATTCGCAGGTTGCTCCGAAGGATCTCAACAAAATTAATTCTATAAGAGATTCTTCGGCTACGCCTCAGAATGACGTTAGTACCCTAGGCAGCCAAATAGTCCGCGAAATCATCATTCCTGAACTAACCCAAGAAGTCAACGAAGGCAAAAACTTCTCCCAACTCCGCCAAGTCTACAACAGCCTCATCTTAGCGACGTGGTACAAAAAGAAAATCAAAGACAGTATTTTAGAGTTAATTTATGCAGATAAAAATAGAACTACAGGAGTTGAATATCATAAATCTGTCATGATAAGAAATCCTGGCATTAATTCTATAAGAGATTCTTCGCCTTCGGCTCAGAATGACACGGAAATCATTTATCAACAATACCTCAAAGCCTTCAAAAAAGGCGTTTTCAATTACATCAAAGAAGACCAAGACCCTTTGACCCAACAACCCATTCCAAGAAAATATTTTTCCGGCGGCGTTAAGCTTGGGCTTAGTGGCGATGGGGCAATGAAGGTCATAGATGATGTTCCATTTGGCCAAGAGCCTCGTGATTTATATGAAGTTGGAGGTCATTTTAATTCTTTAGGAGGGCCAATAAGCGCTTTAGATCATGCGATGAGATCAACACAGGTAGCTGTTTCAGTTCCTTTCGTAAATTTAGAGGAGGACTCGCGGTTTTGTGTTGCCGCGTTGAAGATTGGTGTAGATGTTCATTTATATTATGATGATCGAATGGGGTCTGATAGCGAGATCAATTTGAAAAATTTGCTCAAAAAAGTGACAAGTGATATTTCTCAGGAAGGATCAATCCAAAAGCCACCAGTATTGGATGTTCAACTCGACTTGACAAACCCTAGTTACAAGAAATTGAAGCCATTTGCAGACGCAGGAGCCAGCCGAATCAGTGTTACTATTGGTAGGAAAAGCAATATTACTAAAATTGTAAATGCCCTTTTAAAAATAAAATCGGAACTGGCATCTGATTCTCCTACATTTAAAATCGGTTTAGCTCTTCCTCCGGATATGCCTGTCAGTATTTTAGCTGAACATATAAGCGACCTGGACTTCGTCCTTTTAGGCCCTCGAGCTCAAGGGGCAGAAATAAATCAATTTGAAACCCAAGTATTAGAACAGTTAGCTGAGTTAACAAAGTTGTCTTCAGAGCAAAAGCCCTCATTAGATATAACTATTCAAGGAGGCATTGACCATTATTATGCCAATCAATTGGCAAATCAAGTAGTGACCCATGCGTCAGCTGCAGCAATCACTAAAGGCTCAACAACGTTTGTGCTGGACACTGATACGTTTATTTCTAGAGTGAATTTGTTGCGTGCTGTTGAAAGTCTCAAGAATTCTGTCCAAAATCTAAAGGTGCCTTTGCATAGCAATGAACAATTAAAGATGATTTATGCTGCTGTCATACAAGAAATAAATCAAAGGATTTTGGCTGCCAATCCTTTTACGGAGCCAAGATTGATAAAGAATTTGAGGCGTTTAGATGCAATTAATCAAGACCGCTTAAGAAGGCTTAAACGTTTGCCAAGGTATTACTTTCCTTTTATGGAAGATGAAATAAGGCCTGCAGAACAATTGATTTTTAAAGGAAATTTATTGGGTCAAATTGCAGAAATGGATGATTTTATAATTCCTAAAAATTACATAATTCAAAAAGACGGGCAAAAGAGAACAGTAGGTTATGTGGTTTTTCCTGAAAGTATCCAATGGCAAGCTCTCCGGGTTGAACGGACACCAACAGAGCCTTTTAAAGGTTATCGCTACCAATTCGTAACGGAGAATAATATTGTTTTTAACCCAAGAGAGATCAGTGCTTATATCATTGATCCAGAGGTCATAGGATTATCCGATGCAGAGGTGGAGAATATAATTAACGGCACAAGTCCAAGATTAAGCGTTGTGGAGGGCGAGCCAAGTAATAAATTGGTTGAACTCAACAATATAACAAGTGAATTAAAAAGAATTGGCGTTCCTGTTATGACCGTGGAACAGGCCATCTTAGAATCTCAAATACTTTTCTCAGTCCGCAGAGAAATTGATAAAAAGAGTTTATTGTGGACGGACGACATAGAATTAGATGACATCCATGTATTTAGAGATCCCATCCCTAGCCTTATTAAATGGCAAGCGCTTAAAGAAGGCACAATTGTCAGCTCTAAGGATTTTTTATATGGTCATGTTACCGAGAGTGAAGATGGAAGAGGCAAATTTGTCACTTTTTATACAGATGAAAACGCTAGAGGAGATAAAAATTCTTTAACACGCTCATTAAGAACTGTCAAAATAGAATATAGACCGCCAGGGCAAAGCGGCACTCCTGGCATGATTGATATTTCAGACATATGGCCAACTAATTCCGAGGTCATCCCTGGAAGTCTCGATAAATATGATTTTTTAGAAGTCCTGGCCGGTCATCATTATCGCAAAATAGAAGCCCGAAATGGCGCTGATCTGGCGATGAAGGCGCCAAAGACAGCAAGTGCGGTAAATGAAGTAGGTGTTATAGAGGAAAATAATAAGTTGGTTGACAAAGCTGCTATTGCGCAAGGCAAGCATTTAGGTGGTATTGATTTGACTCCAGCGCGGATGAATTTGGAGACGAAGATGGATTCTGAGATAAGGTTTCATCTTGATCCAGCCATGTTGGCACAAATGCAAAATGTTACGGGTTTTGAACCGGTCATTGACAGTATTCATCCTTTAAAAGATTTAAAGTCATTTCTTTCATTGTAAACCAAAAATAATAGAACTGTTGACAATCGCCTGTTTTTCTGTGATATTCTTTTTATATGGACCGTGTTTTTTATACCACATTAGCTCAAAAAAGTTTGGAAGGCCAAGAGCTGGATAATGCCGCTTGTGGGCGGATTTTATCTGATTCTTCACTTGAAATCTTGCCGCTTTTGGATGCGGCTTATCAGGTGCGTAAAACTTATTTTGGCCAGGAAGTGCGGGTGCATATTCTCAATAATGCGCAAAATGGTCATTGCCCTGAGGATTGCCATTATTGCGCTCAAGCTAAATCTTCTAAAGCGGACATTGAAGAATACGGCATTAAAACTGACGATGAAATGCTTAAAGAAGCGCGCACCGCTTACAGCAAAGGCGCGTCCTGCTATTGCATGGTGTTTGCCGGCCGCCAGGCGTCCCAAGCACGCATTGACCGTCTCAAGCGTGTATTGGCCCAAATCAAATCTGAATTCCCTGATAAAGAAATTTGTGTATCCACGGGCTTTGTCACCAACGAAGGGGCAGTGGAATTAAAGCAGGCGGGGTTGGACCGTCTTAACCATAATTTAAATACTTCTGAGGCGCATTACCCCCAAATTTGCACGACTCATACCTTTGCCGATCGACTTAACACGCTTTTAGCAGCCAAAAGCGCTGGGCTTAAAGTATGTTCCGGGATGATCGTTGGCATGGGAGAAGAACATGCGGACATTATTGACGTGGCCCGTCGCCTGCGCTCTTTAAAAGCAGAGTCCATTCCTGTCAATCTTTTGGTTCCGATAGAAGGTAATGTCCTGACAACACAAGAATCAAAATTGACACCGGATTTTATTTTAAGGGTCTTATGTTTGTTCAGGTTTTTAAATCCCACAGCAGAAATCCGCATCGCCGCAGGCCGTGAATTGCATTTACGCTCCATGGAAGTAATGGCTTTATATCCAGCCAATTCATTATTCCTCCAGGGATATTTAAATGCCAAGGGCGCCACCAACGCCCGCACCTTACAAATGATCAAAGACGCTGGATTTACTATAAAATCAGAATTCGATATCAACGAACTGTTAAAAGATCAAATCCTTCAATCAGACGCAGTTAGTGACGGCTCCAAAGCCTTATTAAAGTCTCTCAAAGAATTACGCCCTGCCATCAATTAAGTTAATGATGCATTGTATCGGTTAAGGTCGCATATTATCTTGCAAACTATCCGAATTTTTACTTTTTTCGAAGGTAGTAGAAGGCCGATTTTGCTGGTTCCCGAGCGTTCAGCTCGGGAAAAATCGGCCTGGTGACTAGCGATGCTGCAACGCAGGTTGCAGCGAGCGTGCCTGAGAAGAAAGTAAAAATTCGGATAGTTTGCGTGGAATCGGGTATTTATTGCTTTTTCCTTGCCAAACGAGTTCACAGTGCTATAGTAATTTAATTACGGTATTTTTCTATAACTCCATTATTCTCCAAGGATAGAAGAGGTAAATATGTCGCTCGAAACACGCCCAGTCACCAGATTTGAATTACTTATGGATGCCGGAACCGGTGCCCAAAAAGCAGGGGATATCCTGTTAGGGGCATTTGTAGCCATGGGGCAATATGTATATGTAGAGCCCATGATCCCCGCCGAAATTTCGCCACCTGCCCGCAGCCGTCCAGCCCTTTCAGGCGTCATTATCCGGCTGGCTGATTTTGATGTCACGAATATTGGTAATGATACGGATTTGATCCTGGCAGCGCATGAGATCGTACTTGATCGCCGTTTGGATGACAATGAATTTAATCCTGCTTGCAAGATTTTATTGGATATGGGTGACCAGGAAGCTAATCCTGATTCCTATGAGATGGTGCTCAAGCGCTGCACTAAGCTGGGGCTTAGCGTCATCCCTTTTAATGTGGACCCCGAATCCCAGACCATTGTCAAAGAATTGGGCGGTAAGGGACAAAATTTACATTATTTAGGCATGTTGTCTTATATCTACAACATGGATGAGGAAATGGTCCAAAAGGAAATTATCAAGACTTTTGGCAAGAAACTCAAAGAAGATATCATGGCCAAAAACGTAGCCTTGTACCATAATGGCTATCAATTGGCCAAAGAAAAAGTGTTCTTTCGTTATGAAGTACAAAGCCATAAGCGTGAGGGGGAACAAATTCTCATCGATGGTAATACCTCCATGAGCTTAGGGCTGATCGATGCTGGTATTAAATTATATTCCGGATATCCCATCACACCAGCTTCTTCCATTATGCATACCTTGGCCAAGAATTTTCCTGCATATGGCGGTGTGGTGCACCAGGCCGAAGATGAGATTGCGGCCATTGGTACAGCAGTCGGTTCTTATTATGCAGGCATGCCTGCAGTCACCGCGACCTCAGGCCCAGGTTTGTCTTTAAAACAGGAATTTATCGGTTTTGCGACAGCTGCGGAAATTCCTTTGATCTTGATCGATGTGCAGCGCTCCGGCCCATCGACGGGGATGCCGACTAAAACAGAACAGTCAGATCTTTTAGCGGCCCTTTGCGGCAGTCATGGTGATTACACCAAGGTCGTCATTAGTGTTTCTAATATCATTGACTGCTTCTATGCACCGCATTTGGCCCGTTACTTGACGGAGAAATTGCGCGTTCCGGTATTTATTTTGAGCGATTTTCAAACCGCCAATAGCTATAAAGTATTGGCCAAATTCCGTTTGGTGCAGATGAAAAATATAGAAGATATCCCGGATTTTATTTTTGACCGTTTTCATATGAAACGATTACCTAATAACATTGAAATGGTCCGCACCCAGCAAACAGCGCCAGGGACCGAAGGTGGGATGCGCCGCATCACTGGGCTTAGTACGGATGAAAACGGTAAGATCAGTTATTTTTCTGATGTCCATCAACGTTCCCACAAGGTGCGTAATGAAAAAATCCATCATGTCCGCCGGGCCCTGACAGTCCCGGAGATGTTTGGCAAAGATACCAATGAAGTTTTAATCGTGGGCTGGGGTTCGAGCCGTGGCGCCATCGAAGAGGCAGTTACCTTGTGTGAAAAGAATGGAGTGCCTGCTTCAGGGATGAATTTCCGTGTGGTCTATCCTTTGCCTTTGATGCTTAAGGAGATTTTTTCTAAATTTAAGAGAGTGATGACCGTGGAAGTTGCCTATGGTGATATGCTTAAACCTTCACCACTGGCATTATTGTTAAGGTCAGAAACCCTGACGGACATCCATCCGCTGATTGCTGAAGCAACCGGCCGGCCGCTTCGTCCCAGGATTATTATGAAAAAAATTCAGGAGGTCCTCAAATGACGACCGATACTTTATCTAAATCTGCTCCGACACCCATTACTATTAAAGAATTGAATACCGATAATCCGCGCTGGTGCGCTGGCTGCGGGGACTTTGGTATTATCATGGGCCTTAAACGATTTATCGTTGACCGCCAACTAATCCCTTTTCAGACAGTCAATGTTTCTGGGATCGGCTGTTCAGGCCGTGCGCCGAATTATTTTAACACCTATGGCGTGCATTCAATCCATGGCCGCCCCATACCCATTGCCTTAGGTGTCGCTCTGGCCCGTCCGGATTTGAACTTATTTGTCCATGCCGGGGACGGAGATGCCATGAGTATTGGAGGCAATCACTTGATCCATGGCATCAATAAGAATTTTAAATGCGTATTTTTGATGTATGACAATGAGATGTACGCTTTGACCAAGAACCAGACTTCACCAACGACCAGGCGTGACCATCCGACTAACACCCAGCCGCAGGGTTCATATTTAAATCCGTTGAATCCTATCACGGTGGCCTTAGGCTTAGGAGCATCTTTTGTGGCCTCAACCGCGGATTGGATCCCAGACCATTTGACCAATACCATGAAAACAGCTTTTGACCATCCGGGCTTTGCCTTTGTGCATATTTCCCAGCGCTGCCCACACTTTGACCCGAATAATTTTGACCATAAGAATTCAAATTGGTTTTCATTTTTAAAGCATCCTAACGGCATTGAGCCTGACCGCCGCCTGTCAGACAAGACCGAGGTCTTGGAGCATGACCCATCGAATTTGGCACAGGCATTTCAATACGGGGCTGCTGATCGTCGGTATTTTGGCTTATTTTTTCAAAACAAGAGCAAACCTCGTTATGATGAGATTTTACACGGCCTGGTAGACAAGGCTGTAAAAAAAGATCCGTCAAAAATATTAGACAGTTTTTTAGTTTAATCAAATGGAAAACGTCATCATCATCGGTTCTGGCCCGGCGGGGCATACCGCGGCCATTTATGCTGCCCGTGCTAAATTAAACCCCTTGATGTTTGAAGGCATGTTCGCTGCAGGTGTGTCTGCAGGTGGGCAGCTGACAACCACGACTGATGTGGAAAATTATCCAGGGTTTTTGGAAATCTCAGGGCCTCTTTTAATGGAAAAAATGCGCGCCCAGTCCTTGCATTGCGGGGCCCGCATTGCCACTGAAACAGTTGAGAAGGTGGATTTATCTAAAAGGCCTTTTAAAGTCTTGGCTGCAGAGCAAGAATACCTCACCAATGCCTTGATCATTTCGACAGGTGCCACGGCCAAGCGCATGCATCTTCCTGGAGAAGAAAATTTGTGGCAAAAGGGGATTTCTGCGTGCGCGGTTTGTGACGGCGCATTACCGTTTTTTCGCAATAAGGTCTTGGCCGTCATTGGGGGTGGAGATTCAGCTGTTGAAGAAGCGACTTTTTTGACTAAATTTGCTTCCAAAGTGTTGATGATCGTACGCCGTGATGTGCTCAGGGCTTCCAAGGTCATGCAGGAACGCGCCAAACATAATCCTAAAATTGAAATATTGTTTAACACTGTCCCTTTGGAAATTTTAGGTGATAAAAGTGTCAATGGTTTAAAAATCAAGAATGTTATTGATAACACCGAAAGTGCGCTTGCGGTGGGTGGTTTATTTTATGCCATTGGTCATTTGCCTAATACCGGTTTTTTAGAAGGTCAATTAGAATTAGATGAGACAGGGTATATCAAAACTAAACCTGGTAGCACTAAAACAAGTGTCGAAGGTGTTTTTGCCGCAGGAGATGTGCAGGACAAGGTTTACCGCCAGGCAGTGACTTCTGCTGGCACTGGCTGTATGGCTGCTTTGGATGCCGAACATTTTTTGACCAGTAATTCTTACCTATGATCATTATCAGAAAATCACAAGACCGGGGACACGCCCAACATGGATGGCTAGATAGTTATCACTCTTTTTCTTTTGCTGATTATCATGATCCCAAATGGATAGGCTTTCGATCCTTACGTGTGATCAATGAAGACCGTGTGGCCGCATCCCAAGGCTTTGGGTCACATCCCCATAGTGATATGGAGATCATTACCTATGTCTTATCTGGTGAGTTAAAACATAAAGACAGTATGGGGAATGAAGGTATCATAAAGACTGGTGAAGTTCAAAAAATGAGCGCTGGCACAGGTGTTGTGCACAGCGAGTTTAACGCCTCTGCTAAAACGGAAGTTCATTTCCTTCAAATTTGGATTGAGCCAAGTGACAAAGACCTAAGTCCTAGTTATGAACAACATTATTTGCCCGTGCATCAGCATAATGATTTGCTTTCATTCCCGATCAATATTCATCAGGACGCGATCATTTTTAGGGGGCGTACTTCCAAAGGCCATGAGCTCACCTATAGTCTTGGCATAGGACGCGGCGCATGGATACAAGTAATCTCCGGTGCCGTAACCGTTAATGGAAAATCTATTGAAACGGGTGACGCCGCGATCATTGAAAAAGAAACGAGCCTACAATTCACCACCCAAGATAATTGTGAATTCTTGCTTTTTGATTTGAAATAGTATTCGCTTTCCGTTAAGATGAATCTACTACAAAAATTTTCCAAACAGAAATTTTCCCCATGACAGTTAACTTTAGAGACAAAACTATAGAAGAATATTTAGATCAACTTTCCCGACGAGAGCCGGTACCCGGCGGCGGGTCTGCGGCGGCCTTGACCGGGGCCATGGCCGTGGGTTTGATTTCCATGGTCACGAATTATTCCATTGGCCGCAAGGCCAATACTAAGGCCATTGAAAAGAGATTGGCCCAGATTTTAGCCCAAAGTGAAAAAATCCGTTTGAGGCTCCTTGAATTGACGAGTCTTGACAGCCAAGCTTACTTGAAACTTACAGCCGCACGCTCATTAGATAAAAAAGCCCAAAAGCAAGCGGCCAAAGAGGCTCGCGCTGTGCCTTATGAAATATGTAAATTGTGTTACAAGGCTGTTGAATTGACCCCATTTCTTGCTGATAAGGGTAATCCCTATCTTCTTTCAGATGTCGAAGTGGCCCTTGAGCTTTTGATTGCAGCCTTTTATGGCGCTAGGATCATGGTGAGGGTCAATTCATGAGTGCAATGATTCTTGATGGAAAATTATTAGCTTCCCAGCTCAAAGAACGCTTGAGTGCAGATATAAAACATTTACGTAGCTCTGTTAATGATACACCCCGTGTATTTAGTATCGTGGTGGGCAATGATCCAGCCAGCCTTTCGTACGCAGCTTCCCAACAAAAAACTGCGCTGAGTGTGGGTATCCATTATGAATTGCAAAATTTTAAATCAGACAGTTCCCAAGAGGATGTTTTGAATTTGATCGACCAATTAAACAGTTATGACCATGTGCACGGTATTATTGTCAATAAACCTCTGCCAGCACACATGAATTTTATGACGATCATCAATGCTATTGCTCCGTATAAGGACATTGAAGGAATGAACCTGACTAATTTTGGGCTTTTATTGATGGGGGAAGAAGGGATTTTTCCCTGCACCCCGGCAGCGGCCTTGGAATTACTTAAATCTTCAGGGGTCAATTTAAAAGGCAAGCGTGCCGTTGTCATTGGCCGCTCTGAAATCGTAGGAAAACCTGTGGCCTTGTTATTACTTCGGGAAGACTTGACGGTCACTATTTGTCATTCCAAAACCATAGACTTGCCCTTTGTGGTGCATGATGCAGACGTGGTGATTGCGGCCCTTGGTAAACCTGGCTTTGTAAAGGGTGAGTGGATCAAGAATGGTGCTATTGTAATTGATATAGGTATCAACCAAGTGGACGGCAAGATCGTTGGTGATGTGGATTTTGCGTCTGCTCAGGAAAAAGCATCTTATATTACGCCTGTCCCCGGTGGTGTTGGCCCGGTGACTGCAGTCATGCTGATGAATAACGCCGTTAAAGCTTTTAAATTACAGACGTCCTCATGAAAACCCTTGTCGTTGGAAATTCTTTAGACGCGTTACCTATAATTCAAGAAATTATTAGTCATAACAAAGACGAGCAGGTCACGCTTTTTACGACGGAAGGTGTTTTACCCTATGACCGTTATTTGCTTCCAGCCCTAGTGGCAGGCTCAACAGATGAAGAGCAATTGTACGCCACGTCCCAGATTTTTTTGTCCCAGTTTCATCCTGAGGTAATGACTAAGGAAGTCTTGGCCCGTATCAGCGTCAAGCGCAGGCACCTGACTACGGATAAAAAGAAGCAAATTGATTATGACCGTTTGGTGTTGGTGGACACCGGGCATTTGATATTGCCTTCGATCAAAGGTCATCAAAAGACAGGTGTTTTTGACTGCTGGCGTTTAGCTTCTATCAAGGCTTTAAAAAAGCACCTGCCTTTTGCTGATAGCGTGACAGTGATTGTTACCAACCGTCAGGGTTTGAACATGGCCTGTGCTTTAAGCCAATTGAAAAAAGAAGTAAATGTGGTCTCGCCCGGTCCAGGGCTTATGCCTGATATTTTTGACGAAGAAACAGGACTTTTGCTTAAACAAATATTAGAGGGCAAGGGAGTTCGAGTCTTTGGAGATAATGCGATTGAGGAAATTTTAGGAGATGCGGAAGTCAAGGCAGTTAAGCTTAAATCAGGCAAAGTAATAGCTTCTGATACGGTCATATTTGATGAAGCCAGGGCAGATATACGCATGCTTTCCGAACCAACATTGACTGACCATGACCAGATCCTTATCGAAGAATGTTTTAAACCGCCTCTGATGCCCTCAATACCAGTTCAGTTTGGCCTTAATGTTCTTGATGGATTTTATGCCGGGTGGACCAAATTGCCTGAAGGCGGCCGCGAATATTTGAAATTTGATGGACCTCAAAATATCTACAGGAAAATTTATGCCCATGGTGATCATTTGGCAGGAGTGGTGGTTTTTAATTCTCCTAAAGATAATGACCGCCTTCTGGGGATACTACAGCGTCAAGACAATATTACTGGAAAAGAAGAAGAAATCCTTTAATTTTTGATAAATAGGGACGTCTCCCTATTTCGTTCAACAAATTAGGTAAAAATAGGGAGACGTCCCTATTTATCGCTATTTATTATGTCACAACGTGTTTTTCTTATCGATGCCCATGGCCTATGTTACCGCGCTTTTTACGCGGTCAAGGCTTTGAAGAATTCCAAAGGCCAACCCACTAACGCCGTCTTTGGTTTTTGTAATATATTGCGTAAAATGCTTGTTGACTGCAAACCGACCCATGTGGCCGTTTGTTTTGACGTGGGTAAAAAGACCCACCGTCAGAAAATATTTGCCGACTATAAAATCCAACGGCAAGCCATGCCTGATGATCTGGTGGTCCAAATCAAGACCATCCGAGAGATTGTTAAGGCGTATGGTTTTCCGATTTTTGAGCTGGAAGGTTTTGAGGCGGATGATGTGATGGCTACTTTAGGTTTACGATTAGCTAATAAAAATACGGACGTTTTTATTGCAACTGAAGACAAAGACATGGCGCAATTAGTGGGAGACCATATAAAGCTCTATAGCCTTAGACAGGAAAAAGTGATAGACGCGGCTGATGTGATAGAAAAATTCGGGGTCGCTCCTGGGCAAATCACGGATTACATCGCTTTGGCAGGAGATGCTTCGGATAATATCCCTGGGGTCAAGGGCATTGGTGAGATTGGCGCTTGCAAGCTTTTAGAAAAATTTAAGTCTTTGGAAGAGATTTATAAACATGTTGATCACATTACTCCTGCTAAATTGCAGGAGAAATTAATGGTTTCAAAAGAGGTCGCATTCTTAAGTAAGGAATTAGCCACAGTTGATCCTCAAGTGCCTTTAGATGCTCAATTGGATGATTTGGCTTTTCCAGAACCTGATCGTGCAAAGTTATTTAAGCTTTTTAATGAATTGGAATTCCGTAAATTGGCCCAAGAATATGCGCCGCTGGATGCCAAACCTCAAGAGTCTGTCGGAGATTTGAAAGTTTGGGTTGAAGCTAAAGATGAAGGTCATCTTCTTTTTATCGCCTATGATTTGAAATCCCTGCGTAAAGAAGGGAAAGTTAGTGAAAAGGAACTCAAGACAAAAATATTTGATGTTTATCTCGCAGATTATTTATTGTCCGGCGGGCAGGGGCAATATCATTTGCCCACACTCAGGCAGAGTGACGAAGGTATGCGAGAATTATACGTGCTCCAAAAACGATTATTAAAAGAACAAAATTTGGAATTTCTTTTTTATGAAGTAGAAATGCCTTTGTCTGGCGTCCTTTTTGACATGGAGGCTAACGGTGTCAGGCTTGACACATCGGTCCTTGAAGAATTGTCCAAAGAATGCCAAATAAAGATCACTCAATTAGAGAAATCACTCTATGAGATCGCAGGCGGCCCTTTTAATGTAAATTCGCCTAAACAATTAAGTGAAATCTTGTTTGAACGCTTGAAATTGCCGACGGGAAAAAAGATCAAAACCGGGTTCTCAACGAATGAAGAAGTTTTGACGAATCTTTCTTCGAAGCATCCTTTGCCGGCCCAGGTATTGGAATACCGGCAGATGTCAAAATTAAAATCCACCTATATTGATGCTTTACCATTGTTGGTCGATACTAACAAGCGCCTGCATGCAACCTTCAATCAGGCTGGGGCTGAGACCGGGCGCTTGAGTTCGAATAATCCCAATTTGCAGAATATTCCCATCCGTACAGATTTTGGGCAACGCATCCGTAAAGCATTTGTCCCTTATACAAAAGGACATGTCTTGATTTCTGCCGATTACTCTCAGATTGAATTAAGGATCCTCGCACATTTAGCCAAGGATGAAGAATTACAAAAAGCTTGTCGTGGTGAAGGGGACATTCATCGGCATACAGCTTCCTTGATGTTTGATGTTCCAGAAAGTCAAGTCGATGAAAAGATGCGTTACGCGGCCAAACGCATTAATTTTGGCATTGTTTATGGTATGGGTGCTTTTAGTTTAGCCAAGGACTTGGATGTTTCGGTGGCCCAGGCCAAGGATTTTATTGATAAATATTTCTTACGTTACCCTAAAGTGCGTCAATTTTTGGATGGAGAAATCCAAAAAGCCCGCGATTTAGGCTATGTGACAACTCTTTTTGGCCGCCGGCGTTATTTGCCAGATATTAATAACCGTAACATGGGCTTGCGCCAATTTGCCGAGCGCCAGGCCATTAACGCGCCCATGCAAGGCACGGCCGCGGACATCATTAAGATTGCCATGGTTAAAATCAATCATCGATTGAAAAAAGAGAAATTATCTTCGACTATGATCATGACAGTGCATGACGAACTTGTTTTTGATGTGCCGCATGAAGAAGAAAAGAAAGTATCTGCCTTGGTCCGTCAAGAAATGGAAGGCGCCATGGACCTCTCAGTGCCCATGAAGGTTTCTGTTAAAGTTGGACCCAACTGGCTTGAAATGGATAAGGTCAAGTAATGAAAATTGTTTTCTGTGCCTCAGAAGTTGTGCCTTTTGCTAAGACCGGCGGGTTGGCGGATGTGTGCGGGGCTTTGCCTCCGGCTATTGAGAAATTGGGGCATGAGGTTGTAATTATTACCCCCCGTTATAAAACGTCCAAAATCAAAGCACCGACACCGATTGTACATATCGGTGAAAATGTGCGCGTATGTTTTATTGAGCATAATTATTATTTTGGCAGGGAAGGATTATACGGTGAGGCAGGGGGAGAATACAAGGACAATCTAGAGCGTTTCACGCATTTTTGCCATGAAAGTTTTAACGTATTAAAAGAAATAAAGTTTTCCCCTGACATTATTCATTGCCATGACTGGCATACGGCTTTGATCCCCGTTTTACTAAAAACTAATTTTCAAAATGACCCTTTTTTCAAAAATACCCGCTCGGTCATGACTATCCACAATTTAGCTTATCAAGGCGTTTTTCCTAAGTATCAGTATGAGCAATTAGGCATCCAAGGGAATGTTTTTCATACCCAAGGCATAGAATTCTACGACCAGATCAATCTACTTAAGGGCGGTATCATTTTTGGGGATGCGATCACGACTGTTTCTCCCCAATATGCAAAGGAAATACAGACCTATGAATTAGGCTGTGCGCTCGACGGTGTTTTGCGTAACCGCAGCCATGATGTCTATGGTATTTTAAACGGCCTTGACTACGATGTGTGGAACCCGTTAGATGATCCATTCTTGGATTTTCCTTTTGGGCCCGCTGTTGTCAATGAAAACAAGGTGCAAAATAAATTGGTCGTGCAAGCGGCCTTGGACTTGCCTTTGAAAGAAAAAATACCAGTCTTTGGTTTTGTGGGCAGGCTGTGTGAACAAAAGGGTTTGGACATTATCATGGAAGCTGTTGATGGTATTGTTGCCAAGGAAGGCCAAGTCATTTTTACGGGGGTGGGGGATAAAAAATATCACCGCATGATTGAGGATGCGGCAGAGCGCCACCCGCGCCATGTGGGGAAATTCCTGACCTTTGATGAACGTATTGCCCATAAGATTTACGCGGCCTCAGATTTCTTTTTAATGCCTTCAGTTTATGAGCCCTGTGGCTTGGGTCAGATGATTGCCTTGCGTTACGGGGCCATTCCACTCGTCCATAAAACTGGCGGCCTGGCAGATACGATCCATTTGTATGACCCTATTCACAAAACAGGCAATGGTTTTGTATTTACCGAATACACCAAGGAAGCTTTTATTGAAGCAGTGGATGAGGCCTTAAAAGTTTATAAGCAGAAAGACTACATGGAAGATTTATTGAATCAAGCCTTACGCTATCGTTTCTCCTGGGAAAAATCCGCAAAGGATTATATTAAGGTCTATCAAAAATGCTTGTCATAGGTCTTACAGGCAG
>Ga0364887_10353_pt1 | contig 25640 bp, 18 predicted proteins | sample ExccelJu500001D4_4_FD_206924 | JGI IMG/M metagenome (GOLD analysis project Ga0364887, IMG submission 206924) | Enriched cells from Trout Bog Lake Hypolimnion, Wisconsin, USA - BchlTB.July23.5000.01.D4 | ecosystem: Environmental > Aquatic > Freshwater > Lake > Hypolimnion/Profundal zone | place...
GTACGCAGGAAGTACCGGTTGCAGATGGGCCGGTTACCGTAAAAATGAAGCTTTCTTCAAAAGAACTTGAAGGTACAGTAGTTACAGCATTAGGTATAAAAAGAGAACAAAGAGAACTTGGTTACAGCTCCACCACGGTAAATAACGAAGATCTGACTGCTGGTAATAATTCAAGCGCTCTTTCCGGACTTTCGGGTAAGGTGGCCGGCGCCAATATTACCAGCTCTACCGGCGGGCCGGGCGGGTCAACCCGTATTGTTCTGCGTGGTGAAAAATCAATTATCAAAAACAATAACGCCCTTATAGTAATTGATGGTGTGATTATGAATAATTACGACCGAACATCAGATGCAACCGGTCTTGCACAGGTTGACTTCGGGAATAGCGCCAATGATATTGATCCGGATGAAATTGAATCTATAACCGTGCTGGAAGGGGCCGCTGCAGCTGCGCTTTATGGTGCTTCTGGCGCCAACGGGGCGATAATGATCACTACTAAATCAGGGCATTACTCCAACGGTGATAAGAACAGCAAAATGGACATTACCTATAAGGCAACTTATACACAGTCTGATGTACTTAAATTCCCATCCTACCAGACTCAGTTTGGCCAGGGGTCTATTCCAACCGGCATCATTGATGACCGGCAGGACAACTTCAGCTGGGGATTGCCATTTGATGGAAAAATCAAACCCTGGGGCCAGAACATAAATGGCATGGAACTGGTTAAACCTTATTCGGATGTTTCCAATCCTATGTCTCAGTTTTATAACCATGGCAAAGACCTCAACAATTTTGTATCAGTTGGTGGTGGCACTGAAGTATCGAAATACTTTATTTCGATGAATGCCCTCAACAGCACTGGTGTTACTCCGAACACCTTCTATAACAAATACAGCATACGTTTTAATGGAACCACCCAGCTGAAAAACAATTTTTATACCTCTGTTAACGTCAACTATATCAACTCTTATTCAAGAGCGGAGAATGGTGGACAGTCATCCGGCGGAGTTTTGCAAAGCTTGTTGCAGATACCAACTGATATTCCTGTAAAACAGCTGAGCAACCTCAGCAATCCATATTATGCAATGGATGTTATAGATACAGCGGGCGTTCACCGGTTTGGTTATTTCGGCGCCTACTCCAAAAATCCGTTCTGGGTAGCACAGAATTATGATAACAGGAACAAAACTGACAGGATTCTGGGCGACCTGAAACTGGGTTATAAAAAAGGCGAATTTGATATTTCTGATCGCATAGGAGTTGATGTAACCGATGACAGATCGTACTACAAAACACCAGTTCTGAATGTAATACCATTCGACCAGTCGGGGCTTTTCCCGGGCAACAGTTATGTATCTGCCGGCGGTTACACTCAAGCCAATTATACGGGTTTCCGTTTTTATAACGATGTAATAGCCACATATACACATCCGTTTAATGATAAGTTCGGGATAAATGTATTGGCAGGCTCCAATGCAACCATGCAGCAGGATGAAACACTGTCTGCAAGCATCAATCCTACCACTAACGGCCTGGTAATTCCCGGTTTCTATAATTTCAGCAACAATACCGGTCCAATCGCAGCATCTAACCCTTTGAATTATGTGAGGCGTTACAGTTTTTACGGGCAGGTAAAACTTAATTACAAGCGCGAAATCTTCCTTGAGTTTACCGGACGTAACGAATGGTCTTCTACACTTGCGAATCCTTACTTTTATCCCGGTGCCAATGCTTCCTGGGTATTCAGTGAGCGTTTGAAGGGTAAAATAAAAGATAAAATACTGGATTATGGTAAAATACGCATCGGGTCGGCCGGTGTAAGTAATGATGCGGTTGCTTATGCCAACAATGGCGCCGGTTATACACAGGGTTCCATCAATTCTGCATTCGGTTCCATAGTACCTCCGTTCAATGCGGTACCTGCATATCAGATCGGCAATACTTTTGGCCCTGCCGACCTGAAACCGGAAATTACGCGTGAGTATGAATTTGGTACAGATCTTTCATTTTTAAAGAACAGGATAAACCTTTCATTTACTTATTACGATGACCGGACCAGCAACCTTATTACCGCTATTCCGCTGCCTCCCAACTCAGGTTATGCTTTTCAATATGATAATGTAGGTACTATCAGCAACAAGGGCGAAGAATTCAGACTCGATGTTGTTCCGGTAAGTACCAAAAGTGGTTTTAAATGGGACCTGTACGGCACCTATACCCATAATGTAAATGAGGTGGTAAGCCTGAATGGCGGCGTAAGCCAGGTTACTGTAGGCGGGTTCAATGGTATGGCGATTGTAGCTGCGGTAGGTCATCCGTTCGGTACTTTTTATGCCAATGATATAGCTTATGAAAACGGCCATGCAATAGTAGACAAAGGCACGGGATTACCAACACCAACAACAAAGCCTGTCTTTCTGGGTTCTTACCAACCTAAATTCCAGGCTTCCTGGGGTAGCGATTTTACCTACAAAGGGTTTAAGCTCCATGTATTGTTCGTTACCAAGCAGGGTGGTGAATTCTACGACAATAACAAAAACCTGATGGATTTTGTGGGCAGCGCACCTGAAACAGCTACCAACAGCCGGAATCCTTATGTATGGGCAAATTCAGTTAACCAGACAGGGCCTAACACTTATGTGACTAATACCACGAAATTCCAGCCCTATGATTATTGGGTGAATGAAGTGGGCTCAAATGTATTGCCGGCACAAAACCTGGTTAATGCCAGTTATGTGAAGCTGCAGGAAATGGCTTTATCTTATAAAATACCCCAGAAGTATTACAATAAATCACCGTTCGGTAGTCTTGAAGCCGGCGTATTCGGCAACAACCTGCTGCTGTGGACCGCCAAGAGCAACAAATATGATGATCCGGAAGAGACATCATCAGGCGCTATCGGAAACGGACAGGGATTCAATTATAATGCGCGTCCTACTTTAAGAAACTATGGTGTATCCTTAAAAGCTACATTCTAAAAACACTCTAAAAATAATTTTATGCAAAATAAATATCGCATTGCAATACTATTTTCGATCTGTTTTATTTTCAGTGTTTCCTCTTGTAAGAAGTATCTGAATGTAAACACAAATCCTAATGTTGCACAGAGTGCCACTGTGCAGACTTTACTGCCCGCCGCCCAGCTGTATGTTGGAACAGCGCTTGGTGTAGATATGGAAATTGATGGTTCCATCCTTGCTCAGTACTGGACTGAAAGCCCTGTGGCAAGCCAGTATAACCAGCTGAGCCAGTATGCCCCGGGACAGGATTATTTTTCAACCCCCTGGAGTAACCTTTATATCGCTGCTGAGAATTTTTACCAGTTGTATAAGCTGGCCGATTCTCAGAAAAAAAAGCAATACATGGCCATATCATTGCTGATGCAGGCCTATACTTTTCAGTTGCTGACCGATGGCTGGGGCGATGTTCCATTCTCTCAGGCGCTGAAAGGTCAGTTTGCCGACGGCCATGTTGTGAATGCAAAGTATGATGCCCAGGCAGATGTTTATACAGGTATAATGGCTTATATTCAGAAAGCAGATTCATTACTTAATCCTAACGATCCGGTTTTACCCGGAGCAGATGACCTGATATATGGCGGTCAGATGGCTCAGTGGCAGAAGTTCTCCAATACATTAAAACTCAGGATATTGCTACGCCAGGTTAATATAAATCCTACCGCGGCACAGGCAGGTATTACCGCTCTGTTTTCAAAAGCTGCAACCAGTAATTTTATAGGAGAAGGAGATGATGCTAAAATAGCTTATGGTTTTAACACGGCCAATAAAAATCCACTTTATGCAGAAGAAGTAGGACTGACTGGTACCCAAAACCTTGTAGGTAGTAAAACAATAATAGACAGTATGAACAGCGATGGCGATTACAGGTCTTATATATTTTACGAGCATCTAAGCAATTTTTCTGTTGCAGGTATTCCGCAGGGATTTATTGGTAATGTTACCTCAGGCACGTATTCAATTGTAAGTTATAATGTGGCAGGTGATGCTACCAATGCCCAGTCTACCAATGCTCCTGTGAATTTCCTGACCAGCTACGAAAGTTATTTCCTGCAGGCTGAAGCTGCAGCCAGAGGATGGGCTGCAGGCAATGATGATTCTGCATTATTCGTTCAAGGGATTCAGGCGAATTTCGACTATTATGCAGCGGGATTAAATAACCAGAATATATTGTGGCAGGATACCGCAGGTAAGTATGTATTGCCTAGCGGCGATACGCTTGCTGCACCTGTTTATCTGACAGGAAATTTTGCATTTTATACGTATATGCATGGAGATACTACTTACCAGACGCCACCTTCAATATCCGTTCCTGCGTATTGGGCAAGTTATTCAAAGAAAATGACACTGACCCAGAAATTGCGGTATATAGCCACTCAGAAATGGTTCTGTATGTGCGGCAACCAGGGCTTTGAAGCATGGAGTGAATGGCGCCGCACCGGCTACCCTGATTTCTTCCCGTATTCAGCATCATCTATTAAGGGAAATGTATTCCCGAAGAGGTTCCTGTATCCTACATCTGAAAGTACCACAGATGCTAATTTCCCGGGAGAGCAGCCTTTTACAGCGAAGGTATGGTGGGATTTATTTTAATATTTAAACACTTAAATCAACTGAAAAATGAAAAAGATATTATTATTATCAGCTTTAGGGATATTTGTTTTTTTCTCCTGCAAGAAAAAAGTCAATGACCCTTCCCAGGATGTACATGTGTCAGTTCCGGTTATTACGCTTACCGGCTCGCAATATTACAGCATTCAGGTAGGTGCTGCATTACCTACCATCAATGCGACTGCTGTTGATACTTATTATAAAGTATCAGTTCCCGTTGTGGTTGATGCAAGCACACTGGATAATACCACACCTGGCTTGTATCAGGTAAATCTGACTGCAACCAATAAATATGGTTTTATTGGGTATAGTTCTGTCTATATCGGTGTTACCAGCGCTTCTGCTTCCCTAGATCTTTCGGGATGGTATGAACGAAGCGGTACGCCTACAAAGGCAGCATACATTTCAAAACTGGCAACCGGTTTATTTATGACCAGCAATGTTGGGGGTGTAGATACGGTAGCTTCAGCAAGCGCCGTACTTCCTGCGGTTTTTGTAGTTACTAGCAATACAACAATTGATTTTGGTCAGCAATCCACAGCCGACGGGTTGCTCACTGCATCTAATCAGATTCTGTCACTGGCTCCAGGCGATACTTCTATTTCCTATATTCTTACTAATCCGTCGAGTGTATTTTCTGCAACTGCTGTGCGTACTTTAGTGAAACAATAACTGCATAATCATCAAAATAATTAATACCCGGAACATTATTCCGGGTATTAATTATTTTATTTAATATAAAAATTTGCATGCCCTGTTCGCCCCGTATGTTCGGCTCGTCTTCCCTTCTCAAACAACCCATAAATCGCAGACCCGCTCCCGCTCATAGATGCATAAAGTGCCCCCAGATCATAAAGGTTCTGCTTAATAGCCGCCAGTTCCGGATGCATCTCAAAAACCGGCGTCTCAAAATCATTGAAGATATTATCTTTCCATTGACTGATGGGTAATCCGGGCAGCAAGCGCAGATCGAAACCGGCAGGTTTTGGTTTGATCATTGAAAATGCTTTGGCAGTAGATACATGTACTTCAGGACAAATTATTTGCAGACTGTATGCTGAAATATCAAGAGGGATATCGGTCATTTGTTCGCCCCTTCCTGTTGCAAACCGGGGTGTATTGTAAATAAAAAACGGACAGTCGCTGCCCATCTGCAAAGCCAGTTCTGCCAGTTCTTTTTTGGTCAGGTTCAGATGAAAAAAATCATTCAGCAACCGGAGCATATAAGCTCCGTCTGCCGAGCCGCCACCGAGGCCGGCCCCCATAGGTATAGCCTTATGAAGGTATATATCCAGGTCGGAAATAGTGGCAGGAAACTGCTCTTTCAGCAAATTGTAAGCCTTTATTACCAGGTTATCATGGTCATTGCCTGAAACTGCCAGGCCGCTCATGGACAGGCTGGTGGCAGGGGCGCTCACCACTTCGAGCACATCATGCAATTTCATGTCTCCTGTCTTACCCGCAGTAGTTTCAACAGGGTAAAAAACAGTCTCAATATCGTGATAGCCATCATCACGCCTGCGGGTAACAGATAACCCTATGTTGATTTTGCAATTTGGAAAACAGAGCATACAAAGGGTGAAATTACAGCAATTCAGATGACTCTCAGGCAGGATTTTATCCCGATGTATTTTATAAAGGGTAAAACCTAATACTGACCGGCTCTTTAATCCTTCTTCTGGCATCAGGTACTATAAAAATTACACGGCCGATTTTTTCCATTATAAAATTTGATTTCCCTAAATTTGCGCAGCTTATGCGTACTTTCTTTACCCATTTCGGCCAGATAATTCTGATGATCAGGGCCGGACTTACCCGTCCGGAAAACCTGCGGGTTTATTGGATCGAATTTATGGAGCAGTGCGTCGATATTGGTATCAGGTCATTGCCTATCGTGCTTATTATTTCTGTATTTCTGGGCATGGTGCTCACTATACAATTGTCTTACCAGCTCATCAGTCCGCTTGTGGCAAAAACCGTAATTGCTACCCTTGTCCGCGATTCTTCTATTCTGGAGCTTTGCCCTACAGTGGTTTGTATTGTGCTGGCTGGCGTGGTGGGTTCAAAAATTGCATCAGAGCTTGGCAATATGCGCATCAGCGAGCAGATAGATGCACTCGAGATCATGGGAATCAATACAAAGACCTATCTTATTATGCCCAAAATTATCGCGGCTATGATCATGATTCCCTGCCTTATAATTATTTCTATAGCCATATGTATATATGGCGGTTACCTGGCAGGCTTGTTTTCTCATATCCTCACCCGGCAGCAATTCTACGTGGGGCTTACCACCAATTTTATGGTATACAATCTTGTGTATGCTATGGTAAAGGCATTTACCTTCTCCCTGCTTATTTCCATAATACCTGCTTATTATGGTTATTATGTTACCGGTGGGGCGCTTGAGATAGGCAGGGCCGCAACCAAAGCAGTTGTAATCACCTGTATACTTATTCTCAGCGCTGATTATGGGTTATCGATTATCCTGCTTTAAATCAGGTACTACACATGAAAGTTTCACTGATCATTTTATGGATGAATAATAAATCTGAACTGCTGTTGTATGTTTCATCAGCTAATTATAGTTTTATGCTTTTTAACAACCAATAATTTTAATTAGCAATCACATAACACCCAATACAAATAATAATTTATGGATACTACACTACAGCAAATTGCTCCCGTTGCTATTGGAGATATAACGGCAATAGCCAATATTCATTCAGGCTCTTTAAATCTGGGGCCGCTTACTATCAACTGGAACCTGGATATTTCTGTGCCGCAGATTGTTGCTGATGCTACTATTCATGGCACATCGGTTGGGCATGTGGTTATTAATAAGGCGAACCCTACTGCCACTTTGGGAGGTAATACAGGCCTTGGTGAAGCTGAAGCAGTTCTGACAGCCGACTTTACTAAAAAGCAAGTGGATTATCAGGCTGTAGTGAAAATACTTGGAATAAAGATACTCGATAAAAACGGAGTATTGCTAACCTGGTAATATAGGTTATTTCAATTAGATCAGATTTTCAGGCACGAAAATTCCTGTCACCATTCTATGGTGCAAATTTATTATGCGGATTAGGTTCGTGCAGGCTAATTATATTATAATGTTTTGTTAGTTTCAATTTTTTCTGCTCAGTTCACGGGCTCCGGAGCGAATAAACATTTCAGAATGCGGGCAGCTGGAATTGCAAAAGGCATTTCAGCCATTCATAATATACCCAAACGCTTTGGGGCCAAACCGAAGCATTTAATTGTAAATTAATAAACGGGTAAGGTAGAGATTGGTCTCGGAGCTGAATCCGTTTTTTTGATGAAAAACGAAAAAAATATATGGCAGTTTAAAGTTTTTTTACTAACTTTCCACATATTTTATAAACAAAACTATTATGAGAATCGTAAAACTACATTCCCGACCTCTAAGCGCTATCAAAGAATCGCGTCTGCAACTTCTTTCAAAGAAGTTATTAATAACCTGTATTGCCTTGCTGGCCCTGCCATTGCTTGGTTATTGCCAACCAAGTTATAGTGCCTCATCTCCTCAGACTTTTACTGTTTGTGAGAACAGCGGTGTGCACAATATCAACCTATTATTAAAGATCAACGATCCTGATATTGGCAATACAATTATCTGGTCAGTGAATTATAGCCCTTTAAACGGAACACTTGCCGGATTTCCTGTGTCAGGACTTTCTAATGGTTCCATTTTGTCGGTACCGACCCCCGTATCTTATACACCAAATACGGGATTCTCCGGTATTGATTCTTTCCAGATAGAGGTGGCTGATGCATTTGGCGGATCGGATTTTATGACGGTTATTGTTACAGTTAACCCTCCGCCAGTTGTTGCGCCTATAACCGGTCCAAATACAGAATGTATAGGGTCTACCATTACTTTGAATGATGATACAACCGGAGGAATATGGGGTGCTACGAATAGTAATGCAACTCAATCTGGTGGCGTCGTGACCGGTGTTACACCCGGTAATGATACTATAACCTATTCAGTAACGGGCCCCTGTGGCGTAACCACTGTAACAACCAATGTATTAGTAACTCTTCTCCCAGATGCAGGCGTAATCTCCGGACCATCTACTTCGGTATGCCCCGGAGCGACTATTACCCTTACCAGTACTGTTCCGGGTGGTACCTGGAGCGCACTTAATCCAAACGCCATGGCTGGTTCTGCTACAGGTATTATCACAGGCGTTACCAGCGGATCAGATATTATTTACTATTCTCTTACTCTAGCTTGCGGAACCGGAGTAAGCTCAATACCTATCACCATCCTTGCTATGCCTATTGCTGGTACTATCTCAGGTCCTAGTTATGTGTGTGTCGGTTCCAATATTACCATGACAGACCCTATAGGCGGTGGATTGTGGTTTATGCAGAACGCGTATGCCACAGTAGGTATTTCTTCAGGCATTATTCACGGAGTTACTGCTGGGGTAGATACCGTATTTTACAGGGTAGGTAATGCTTGTGGTATCAGCACTACCCAGCAAACGGTAACAGTAAATCCACTACCTTATGCAGGTGTGATCAGCGGCCCGACTTCTGTTTGTGTTGGGTCAACTATTACACTTACGGATTTGCCGGGCGGCGGAGCATGGCTTATTACTAATCCTGCACTTGCATCTATTAGCAGTAGCGGTGTGCTGACAGGCCTGTCAGCCGGCGTGGATGTTGCAACTTATCCGGTTACCAATATATGCGGTACTGCTATAGCCAGTTACTCGGTAACCATTAACCCATTGCCGAATGCCGGCACAATCACAGGAACAGACTCGGTATGTGTAGGTGATTCGGTTCTGCTAAATGATGCCACAGCATTAGGTGCCGGAACCTGGTCTGTTTATAATTCAAAAGCATCTATTGCAGCAACCACGGCCTCTTCGCATTATCTTAACGGATTAATAGCTGGTCTGGATACTGTAAAATATACGTATATTAATATGTGCGGAACTGCTACTACAACCCTTAATGTGATCGTAAAACCACTTCCTTTCGCAGGCGTAATTAACGGGCCAACTACCGTTTGTGTACATGCTGTAGATACACTTGTAGACAGTACAACAGGCGGGGTTTGGAGTGCATCAACGGCTAATACCAGTGTGAGTCCTTCTGGTGTATATGATGCATTGGTGAGTGGGGTAACCGCAGGTACGAACATAATTTCATATACTTATACCAATTTTTGTGGCGTAGCTTATGCAGTCCATCGGGATACAATTCTTGCCTTACCCGATTCAGGTATTATAAGCGGGCCCGTTTCTGTTTGTAAAGGCGCTACAATTACATTGGTAGATACCGCTTCAGGTGGTGTCTGGACCAGCAGTTCGTCAAATGCTTCTGTTTCTGGCGGAACGGTTTCAGGGGTAAGTGGTGGCGTTGCCACAATCAGTTATGCGGTTACCAACAGTTGCCGTACATCAGTGGTTACCTATAATGTGGCAATACATACAGTTCCTGCTTCAAACCCTATTTTGGGTGATACGGCCATATGCGCTGATTCAATTCTTTATCTCGCTGATTCCACTCCGGGTGGTGTATGGACTGTAAGTAATCCATTGGTGCTAATAGATGCAGATGGAGGAATATCAGGTGTAACACAGGATAGCTGGGATACCGTAACCTATACCGTAACCAATGAATGTGGGTTCACAACTGAAACCTTTACCTTGCATGTACTTCCTAATGCAGTTTGCTGGCACACTTATGTAAATCCACTTACCAATAATACAGAGGATTACAATATTTATCCTAATCCGGCATCAGATGAACTTGTAGTAAAAGTTGAAAATGGTACCTACACTTCATTTATCATTACAAACAGTGTTGGCCAGGTAATAATGAAGCAGCCGTTGCATGGCAATGAAACAGACATAAATGTTCAGTCATTAACGCCAGGTTTATATAATATCACCCTTAAGGGGGAAATTAATTTAGTAACCAGGAAGTTCATTAAGGATTAATCTTTAAATCACTTTTAAAAGAGCTCTGCAGATTAACGCAGAGCTCTTTCTATTTTAGAAAAGTTAAGGAATGAATTTGTTACAGAACATAAAGATGGTTATTTAAAGCAGGAAATACATACAATCATTGTAGAATTTGTACTACAGCATTCCAATAAAAATATCTTTTAAATCATTGATTTTGAGTTAATTTTATGGAGAAATATTTTTGAAACCTCCCTCCTGAATCATTGCTAATCTATTAAGTAATCATTAACTTTGTGATTTGGCAGCATTGCAACCGTAGTTATGTAAGTTTAATTGCGCCAGGTTAAATCATGTTTAATATATATTTATGTATTTGTTTAGGTTTAGTATTTTAGTTTCATTAGCAGCTGTAATTTCTCTTAGTGCCAATGCACAGGTATACACAACAGGGAGGGAGGACGGGAAATCGGAGATCGATTTTACTGAGATTGCCAATTATTACAAGGCGCATCCAGATCCGTTAGTCCGAAAGCCACTATTTGATGAAGATGAAGATGAAAATGATAACCGTCCGGAACCAGCTGAACCCGACCCATCTATGGTTCATCTGATCAACAGAAGCGTAGCATCACGGTTGATATCGGGTTCAGGTCCTGCGATGTTACCTGTTTCCCCATCTCCTAGTGATACCTTCGAATCTACCATCAGCGATGGTTCCGGTATTCCACCCGACACACATGGTGAGGTGAATGAGAATTACTGCGTGACTGCAATAAACACGGCTATACACATACAGACAAAAACCGGGGGATTTGCTACAGCCCAGGTTACCCTGGATCAGTTCTGGTTGAGTATGTTAAGCCATGGAGGAGGTTCTTTTGATCCTCGCGTACATTATGATCCGCATTACAAACGCTGGATCATGGTAGGAGACGCTTATGGTCAAACTACTTACTCCCAGATTATGATTGCGGTTTCAAAAACAAGCAGCCCTACTTCAGGTTGGTATATGTATAAAGTAGCTACAGATCCCTCAGGCCAATCATGGCTCGATTATCCTAATGTTGGCTTTAATGGTAAATGGGTAACAGTTACGGGAAATTATTTTCAGAATACAAGTGGTACAGGAGCAACAGGGGCAGTTGTATATGTATTTGATTATGTAAGCATGATGAATGGTGCTGGAGCTCCGTATACCAAAATAACTGAGTCTTCTGAGTTTTGCCTGGCACCTGCACTTACCTATGATACTACTGAGCAAAATATGTTTATGCTTGAGGTAAGCAGTGGCAACTCAGGAAAGCTGCAGCTCTGGAAAATTTCAGGCCCCGTAGGGTCTCCGGTTATTACTTCGGTAGGCTTCCCGGCTACTACTACACACTGGAAAAACGGAGGCTCAAATGATTTTGTGCCACAATTGGGAACAACCCATAAACTTCAGTCGGGCGATAACCGGATACATCACGTGGTTCAGCGTAACAACCATTTGTGGACTTCCCATACTATTTGGTTGCCTGCTACTGGTACAGCTACCCGCTGTTCGTCGATGTGGTGGGAAATTGATACATTGGGAAACCCAATGCAGAACGGGTTGATTGATAATTCAACAGGCCCTCAGTTTTTTGATTATGCCTCTATTGCAGTAAATGCAAATGATGATGCTTTGATAGGTTATACCCATTGTTCCAGCGCTATGTATCCTGCAGCCGCTTACAGGCTTCACCTGCATACAGATCCGGCAGATTCCATGAGGCCTGAGGTAATATTTCGTCATGGTCAAGCCAATTATTACGAAACATTTGGAGGAACTCAGAACCGTTGGGGAGACTATTCAAGTACATGTGTAGATCCGATCAACAATTGTGATTTCTGGACAATCCAGGAGACCGTGCCTGCCACACCAGCCAACTACTGGGATACATGGTGGGCTCATTTAGTTATGTGTTCGGTAAAATCGTCTTATGCTATTTCTAAAGATACGATACAGAAGGCTTTTAATGATACTCTTACTTTTAATGGTACTGCCCCGACAGGATCAACCTATGTCTGGAATTTTGGCGGAGGTATTGCGACTCCTGGTACCGGAGCCGGGCCGCAACATGTGAAATGGAACGCAGGTGGCTGGCAAAAAGTTATTCTATATGTCACTGATTCAGGGTGCACTTCAACTTTTACCGACAGTGTATTTGTAAAGGCCAATGTAGGCATAAACGGATTGAATACAGTAGCTCCGGATATCACGGTTGTGCCTAATCCTAATGATGGCACTTTTTATCTTGTATCAGGTACTGTATGGAATAAACCTACTGAAGTGAAAATAACTGATATGCAGGGCAAAATGGTATTTAGTAATAAGTATGAGCCCGTTAACAGCAGCAGTATTCCTGTAAATGCAAGTAATCTTACTGCAGGCAATTATGTGCTTACAATAAGTATTGAAGGTTCGGAAGTTACAAGGAAAATAACGATAAGTAAGTAATGAGGTATTTCATAACAGCCGGCTTTCTTTCAGAAAGAGAGCCGGCTGCTTTGTGCCAGGGAAAAATCAGGTATTAATATCCTTCCGCATCATCGTCGCCCCGCCTATCAGCCGATGCTTCATAAAGGCCATTATTTACAAGCTTTATCAGCTCGGTTCGGCTCCAGGGTTTCCGGATGTTTAAAGTGTATCCCATAGCTTTAAGCTGCGCTAAAATATCAGATGGAAAGTTCTTTTCAATATCTATCTGGTCAGGAAGCCACTGGTGGTGGAATTTGGGCATGTTCACAGCATCATGGGCATTTAATCCGAAATCAATAACATCCAATATGCTTTGAAGTACCGATGTTATAATTGTTGTGCCTCCGGGAGTTCCAACAACTATAAATGGTTTTCCGTCTTTCAGAACTATGGTTGGAGACATACTGCTGAGCATCCTTTTGCGCGGTGCAATTGCATTGGCCTGACCTCCGATAGCTCCATATTGGTTAGGAACCCCGGGCTGCACACTGAAATCATCCATCTCATTGTTCATCAGGAAACCGGCTCCCGCAACAACGCATTTGCTGCCGTATTGCCCGTTAAGGGTGGTTGTAACAGCTACGCAATTGCCATCCTTATCTATAATACTGAGGTGCGTAGTCTCTTCACTTTCTGCTATAATTCCTGCCTTGATATTGATGCTCTTACCCGCATATATGCTGTCATAGTCGGCCAGGCGTTTGTGCAGATATTCTTCACTTACCAGTGTTTTTACAGGTACTTTAATGAAATCAGGGTCGCCCAGGTATTCTGCTCTATCGGCATATGCTCTGCGTTCCACTTCAGTAATCAATTGAATGCCTTTAGGACTCATAAAGCCATATTGTGCCAGCGGCCTTGATTCCAGCATCTTCAGCATTTGTTGCAGCATAATACCACCACTGGATGGTAAAGGCATGGTAATGATCTGGTAGCCCTTATAGCTGAATTCAACAGGTACCCGTTCTTCTACTGTATATTTCCGGAGGTCTGATAATGTTATTATGCCGTCATTACTTTTCATACCTGAGACAATAAGTTCTGCGGTTTCTCCTTTATAAAAACCATCCTTGCCGTTGTCTTGTATGCGCATCAGCGTTTTTGCCAGATCTTTTTGTACCAAGGTATCACCAGCCTGCCACCAGCCTTGTCCGGATTTTACAAATGCAGGTACAACTTTGTTATTTTTTAAAAAGGCTGCCTGATTGCTGTTAAGTGAATTGGCCTCCATCTCTGTAATCACAAAGCCTTTATCAGCCAGTTCAATAGCTGGCTGGATAAGGGTTTCAAAAGGCAACTTAGCATATTTCATGGCTTCAAAAAGCCCGGCAACTGTGCCGGGCACACCTGATGCCAGAGCTCCTTCCTGAGAAAGTTCAAGATTAGCTTTGCCGGAGTTATTGAGATACATGTCCTTTGATGATTTGGCAGGGGCTGTCTCCCTGAAATCAAGAGCAATATGTTGCTGCCCTAAAGTTGCCACCAGAAATCCGCCACCACCAAGGTTGCCTGCTCCCGGATACACTACTGCCAGAGCAAGTTGCGTGGCAATAGCAGCATCTATGGCATTACCTCCTTGCTTAAGAATATCAATACCCGCCAATGCTGCAAGAGGATGAGCACAGGCAACGATCCCGTTCTTTGAATTGACCTCTTTTTTTATCGTGTAGTTGTACGGATTGATGATTGTCTTTTTGCCGATGTTTTGGGCATCAGAATGGGTATGGACTGGTAGCGATATGATGCAGAGCAAAATATTTTTTATAGACATCATTTCTGGAAATCAGTTAAGGTGTGCATAAAAGTAACAACTTTTGGTGCTACAGTATTCTTAGCAGCAATTCATTCTTTATTTGCGGTGTGTGCTTCATGCAAATTCCTTCAAAGGCATACCCGCTCCAGCTTTGTAAATTTACTGTTTTCAATAAACTTTATGTAAAAATGCGCATATTCATCTGTCAGTTTATAGATGCAGTCTTTTGCCTTTCTCTCGAAAGGTATATAAGGAGTTATAAAACCTGATTCTGCAAGTTCATTGAGGATTTGAGTAGTTCCTCCGCTGGTACTCAGTTTGCAGGCCTTGATAATCTCCTGGCGGGTAAGGCCCATACTTTTCCTGGCCCGTGCACGAATCACATCCATTTGACAACCGGCATCGTCGAACAGGGAGTGAAACAGGCTTTTAATTTATCGTGCAGCAAACCTTCTTTTGTAAAACAGGTCTTGTCAATTGCCTTGGTCGCGCTTTCACCTTTTTCCAACGCAGCCAGGTATTGAGGTATTCCGCCCGTCACCATATACAATTGCAGTATCTGATACTGGTTAAGGTTTATTTTGCGGTCTCTGAAGAAAGTTTCGGTTTCTTTGACCGAAAAAGTAAAAGTCTGATACACCTGGTTGTCCTGTTGTACAGGCCTCCCCGGTTATTGATCACCCTTCTGATCATCCAGCTTGCCGACGAACTGCAGATAACAACAATAAGATTGCTTTGCTGTGATGCCCAGGTATTCCAGAAAGTTTCGAATGCCGGTATAAACCCTGAGCGGGGCGTACTCAACCATGGGAAATCATCGAAGGAGATTACCTTTCTTTGTTTTTTCACCAAAGGGGTAAGGTATCTGGTGAGCATAGTGAAGGCTTGTACCTATGTGGCAGGTGGTGTAAGTGGCTGGCTGCAGGTGGCTATGGTTAATGCGGCAGCGAAATTCTCCAGTTGCTGTTCCAGGATGGCATTGTTAAGGCCAGACAGTTCAAAGGCCATCCGTTCCGTGAATAAATTACGGATCAGGTAGGTTTTACCAACCCTCCTCCTGCCGTAAACCGCTACCAGCTCAGGTTCGCCCGATTTCTCAATTTTGGCTAGAACAATTTTTTCTTCATCTCTGCCTGCTACTCCTGTCATTGATTTCAGTAATTTATACAATAGTATTTGTGCAAAGTTGAAATCTATATTTCGCCAAAAGCATATAAAAAATAGTAGTTGTGGCGAAATAAGTGATTTTATATTTCGCCAGAAGTAGGTATAAAAGTATAGTTGTGGCGAAATATAGAATCCTGTAAGTTACGCTCAAGGCAAATAGTCCACAAACGGTATTTGTATATTATCGTCCAAAAGTGATCAATTAAATATAGTTTTGGACGAAGATAAAAAATTATATGCTGCCAGAAGCAGGTATAAAAGTATAGTTATGGCGAAATATAGATTCCTGCAGGCTTCTATAAGTGCGGATAGTTCATGGCCGGTGTTTATTTATTATCGTCCAAAAGTCAAATGAAAAATACAATTTTGGACGATAATGAAAAATATCTTCGGCCAGAAGTGGGTGTAAAAGTATAGTTGTGGCAGCATATAAATTAATCCAAAGCAACAAATCACCCTTTGTTCCCTCTGCCGGTAATATGTTTATTTTGTATCTTGCCAGCCCAATAAAAAGTCTTCAATGAAATTATCCTCATTTTTATCGCTTGCTGCTCTCGTTACTTTTATGTCTTCATGCGGCAATGGCAATTTAAAAACAACGGCAAACAACAGTGCTATGTCTTCATCCAATCCGTTTTATGCGCCAAGTACGCTGCCCTTTCAGGCTGCCGATTTTGATAAAATAAAAAACAGTGATTACAAACCTGCCATTGAGGAAGGCATGAAGCAGCAACTGGATGAGGTGGCAAAAATTGCTGATAATACGGAAGCGCCTTCATTTGAGAACACATTTACAGCGCTGGAGAAAAGCGGCCAGTTGCTGCGCAGGGTAAGTGGTGTCTTTGGCCTGATTACCAGCGCCAACACCAATCCTGAACTGCAGAAACTGCAGGAAGAGATGGCGCCTAAACTGGCTGCCGTGAATGATGCGATATTTCTCAATACCAAACTCTTTAAGCGGGTTGAAGCTATATACAACCAGCGGGCCACTTTGAAACTGGATCAGGAATCAAATCGCCTTATAGAATATTATTACCAGAAGTTTGAACTGGCAGGGGCTAAGCTTAATGATGCCGATAAAGACAGCCTTAAGAAACTGAATGGTGAAGAAGCATCGCTGAGCGCCAAATTTACCAACCAGTTGCTGGCGGCAGCAAAAGCAGGGGCTCTGGTGGTTAGTGATTCATCAGAACTGGCTGGCCTTTCAGCAAGCGAACTTGCAGCTGCTGCCAAGGATGCCAAAGCAGCAAAGATGGATAGCAAATGGTTATTGTCCCTCCAGAATACTACACAGCAGCCGGCATTGCAATCTTTAACAGTAAGGGCTACCCGCCAGAAATTGTTTGAAGCATCGTGGAACCGTGCAGAGAAAAATGACTCTAACGATACACGTGCCACAATAGCGCGTATTGCCGAGATAAGGGCTAAAAAAGCCAAACTGGTGGGCTTCCCCAACTTCGCCACATGGACACTGCAGGACCAGATGGCTAAGAACCCTGAAGCTGTTGAAAATTTCCTGCTGAAACTGGTGCCTGCCGCCACTGCAAAGGCCCAGGCTGAAGGTGCGGAAATACAAAAGGTGATAGACCAGCAGAAAGGTGGTTTCAAACTGGAGCCATGGGACTGGAACTTCTATTCAGAGCAGGTGCGCAAGGCTAAATATGACCTGGATGAAAACCAGACCAAGCCTTACTTCGAAGTGTATAATGTGCTGCAGAATGGCATATTCTATGCAGCCAACCAGCTGTATGGCCTCACCTTCAAGGAGCGTAAAGACATACCTGTTTACCAGAAAGATGTACGCGTATTTGAGGTGTTTGATAAAGACAGTTCTTCCATCGCTCTTTTTTATTGCGACTACTTCAAAAGGGATAACAAGAATGGTGGCGCATGGATGGATAATATGGTAGGCCAGTCGAAATTGCTGGGCACCAAGCCTGTTATCTATAATATATGCAATTTTACAAAACCGGCGGAAGGTGAGCCGGCGCTGATCAGCTTCAGCGACGTTACTACTATGTTTCACGAATTCGGGCACGGGCTGCACGGCATTTTTGCCAGCCAGCAGTATCCTAGTCTGAGCGGAACTGCTACAGCGCGCGACTTTGTTGAATTCCCATCACAGTTCAACGAGCATTGGGCCAGCGAGCCACAGGTGTTCAAGCATTATGCCACTCATTACAAAACAGGTGAACTGATGCCACAGGTACTGGTTGACAAAATTAAAAAAGCAGCTACATTCAATGAAGGCTATGCATTGACAGAACTCCTTGCTGCAGCTAACCTGGATATTCAATGGCACAAATTATCGGCATCCGATCCACGCCAGGTTGTAGACCAGTTCGAAACAGAGGCATTGCATAAAACCCATCTCGACCTGCATGAGGTGCCTACACGCTACCGCAGCAGCTACTTCCTGCATATCTGGAGTAACGGCTATGCTGCTGGTTATTATGCCTATCTCTGGACCGAGATGCTGGACGATGACGCGTATGCATGGTTTAAAGAGCATGGCGGCATGACCCGGGAAAACGGTCAGCGTTTCCGCGACATGATCCTCTCCCGCGGCAATACGCTGGATCTCGCAACAATGTTCCGTGAGTTCCGGGGAAGTGACCCTAAGATAGAACCAATGCTGGAGAACAGGGGATTAGTGGCCGAAAAGAAGTAGGGCTGCTCATTTACTTCATTTAAAGGGAAAGCCATTCTGTAGTAATCTTAACCACAGCTAAGCATCCGGGCAATTGTTAGGGACGGTACAGCTAATAATCAGTGAAGGAATATTTTGTCTGAAAAATGTTAGCCTGCATCAGCTTGTAATTCCTTGCTTTAAGGTTGGTTATGCCATTTGAACCTTTTGGGTCCTTGCCAGCAGAAACGTTTCGCCTGCAAGCATTATCAGTGCCAGGATTACACATGCCTTCCAGAGGGGGAATGCCTCATCACTGTCTGAAATTCGGCCGGTATCACTGATGTTCAGCCATTTGATATTATCGCCTTTCCAGTCTTTTTTCAGCACATTGATATCCCGGAATTCCATGATGGATTCCCGTTTATCCTGGTTCAGGGCAATGCGCGTAGTATCTCCGCCCGAAGCGCTGAGCGAATAAAATCCCGGTTGCTGCACTGCCTGATCGGCAAATACATCGAGGCCGGCGCCATCGGGACGCTGAGGCGGAATAATATCAATGCCTTTGCCGTAAATATGCACCGTGCTCCGTTCCGTTACATTGGTCAGTGGCAGATATACCGCCTGCTGAGCGCCTGCAGTAATGGCATATATCCTGCTTCCACCGCTTTGCATTGCCATCTCATACAGGAAGGGGGTGAAAAAGTAACTACCTGGAAAATTACCTGATTGCAGATCGGCCGAAGTAGCGCAGATATAAAGCTGTCCACCCGATGGGGTATACCTGGCCAGCAGTGGGTCGCCATTTCTGAAACTCAGTACCGATTGCTGGTTGGCACTTAGCCCTGCCCGAATACTGTAATGCCAGTTGGCTACAGGCAACTGCACATTATCGGGTATCTTTTCAAAAAGGTCTTTTACAAGTGCACTGCCCTGTTGTAGCGAACTTGCAGTCTGAACTGCTGTATCAAGCGCATCAATATGTATATCGCCCAATGCTTTCAGCCCATCGTTTAAATATTGAAAATTGGTAGTTCTGCCGGGGAAAATACAGATACTCTGTCCCTGCAGCAGGGCCTCGTTAAGTGTTTTGCCCATCGCCTCATCTATGTGGGTAATTCCGTTCAGAATAACCAGGTTGTATTGCTTCCAGGCTTGCCATGAAGCTGGTGCAGCGCCGATATCAACAGGGTTGAGCCGGAAACCATTATAGGCCCTGAATGCTGCCTGTATATATGGGTTGGGTTGCCCCTCATTGAGTACGAGAACAGATAGCGAGGGCGAACTCCTTGCAGTTATCCGGAATGTATCGTCGAAACGCATACCTGCATCATTTACGGTGAGCTCTATGTCCTGCCACTCAGCATTATTTACCTGGAAACTGAGCGTGTCTATGCGTTCATTCCTGTCATTGAAACTGAGCGATGCTGCGCTCTTCACCTGTCCGTTTATCGAGAGATTGAGTACCGGGTTATCGTTTGGCGGTTTCCCGGTCATATGTGTCCTTACCACCAGGGCATTCCCCTTGCCTGTTTGCAAAACTGGTGTGGTAAGAAAAGCGGTATCTATATATATATCAGCGGCTTCATCAGTCTGCACTGGCAGCCCTGAGAAGGTGATGTGTTTCATGAGTGCCTTTTCTGGCATTACCGGAAAGGCGTTTAACTGAAAATCTGAGTAATAATACAGATCGGCATCGCCTCCCCCTTCGTTCTGCAATATACTCTGTGTGGTTTCGAGTATCTGGTTTACTGTTTTGATACCAGAACTTACATCGGTATTATTTATCTCTCTGATTACTTTATCAGCAGGCTCGGCCCTGAAACTGACTGGTTTATCGTTGGTCAGAAACACAAACCTGCTGCCCGGCACCGAATGTAATACCTGTTTGCGGGCAGCTTCTTTGCCTATATCCAGCACACTTCGTGCACCCTTTTTGGCGCTCATACTGTAGCTATTGTCCAGGTAGATAACCTGGAGTTTATTTCCTGTTGCTTTTGTGTTTGCTTTATTGAAAAAAGGCTGGGCAAAAGCCAGTATTAGTGTAGCCAGAAACAGTATGCGCATAGCCAGCAGCCATTTATAGCGCACCTGGCTCTGCTTGCGGCTGTTCAGTTGTATATTTTTAAGAAAACGGGTATGCGGAAACAGTACAACCTTATACTTACGCAGGTTGAATAGATGTATGATTACCGGTATAGCCAGAGCCAGCCCTGCTACCAGAAAAAGTGGATATAGAAAACTCACCGGACAAATATAGGTGAATGTAAGGAATGGACGGAATTAGTGAATGTGAAAGAGTAGTTAGAATATCAGAATGCCATGTTTTTATGGTTGTGAAAAGTATTTAAAAGCAGAACCTGCACAAATACCTTCTTTAAGTTCGTGTGTTTTTAAATTAAATGGTATTGGGATAATTATCAGGTGAATATCAGAAAGTACCTGAAAAAAGAAAATAAGGACCGGAAATTGATTAGGTTTCTTGACAATAAAATTATTTTATCTTATCAAACTTAGATTTTCTTTGCATTAAAATGCACTTCTTCTCCGGCAGGGTGCTGAATGAGTTTTTCTCATACCTGATTTTGGTTAGTATATGCACCAAACCACCTATAAATTCTTACTTTTGGCACCCAATCCGGGAAAATGAAAAATAATCATCAAAGGCCTATAAGGGTTTTAGTTGCCAAGGTAGGGCTGGACGGGCACGACCGCGGAGCCAAAGTTGTAGCTACATCACTCAGGGATGCAGGCATGGAGGTGATATATACCGGCCTCCGGCAAACGCCTGAAATGGTGGTGAATACTGCCTTGCAGGAAGATGTGGATGCTATTGGAATCAGCATCCTCAGTGGTGCGCATATGACTCTGTTCCCGAAAGTACTGCAGTTGATGAAAGAAAAAGGGCTAGACAATGTGCTGCTTACCGGAGGAGGTATTATTCCTGAAGAAGACATGGAGCAATTGCAATCTGTAGGTGTAGGGCGGTTGTTTGCGCCAAGTGCACCTACTGCCGGTATTGCTGATTACATCAGATCGTGGGTTCAGGAGCACCGGAGTGAGTTGTTCTGAGGCTGTTTACAGTTGGCTATTGATAGTTGAAAAATCAAATAAAACAAATAATAAATTTCATAAAAATGTACAAAACATTACTTACAGAACTGGAGAAAGGCACATTGGTAATTACAGTGAACAGGCCTGACAAAATGAATGCACTAAACAAAGATGTTATTTTAGAGCTGGGTGTTGTACTCGATGACGTATATAACAACAGCGAAATAAAATCGGCTATCATTACGGGCGCTGGTGAAAAAGCTTTTGTGGCTGGAGCCGATATCAGTGAGTTTCTTTCCCTTGATGCTGAAGGTGGCGCAACCCTGGCCAGAGAAGGACAGGCTAATGTATTTGATAAAATAGAAAACTGTCCTAAGCCAATAGTGGCGGCAGTAAATGGTTTTTCATTAGGTGGTGGCTGTGAGCTGGCAATGGCCTGCCATTTCAGGGTTGCAGGTTCGAATGCAAAATTCGGACAACCGGAAGTAAACCTCGGTCTGATACCCGGTTATGGCGGTACTCAGCGCCTTACCCGGCTTGTAGGTAAAGGAAAAGCAATGGAAATGATTATGTCGGCAGATATGGTAGGAGCAGACGATGCTAAAACACTTGGTCTTGTCAATCATGTTTTTGCACCTGAAGAACTGCTGGCAAAAACAAAGGAAATATTGCAAAAAATACAGTCGAAGGCTCCATTTGCGGTTGCACAGGTGATTGCTTGCATCAACGATGCATCAAATGGCAGCCATCATGGATTCGAGCATGAAATTGAGCGTTTTGGGGCATGTTTTGCTACCGAAGATATGAAAGAAGGGGTTAATTCGTTTCTCGAAAAAAGAAAACCTGTGTTTAAAGGAAAATAATTTATAACTTCAACCTCAAATTTTTCCGTACATGCAGGCCAGAGTTATCAGAAACTTAGTGGCGCTTTCATTTTGTATGGCTACAGCCTATGCAACCAGCGCCCAAGATGCACACAGACTTTATGTTGAACCAGACGGTTGGGCTATTGGTATGAACTTCGGTATGAGCGACCTTTGGGGCAATGTAGGTACTGCTTCGCCGATGGACCATTACAACAACAGTAAATATTTTGATAAGGTCACCTTTATGGGCGGTTTGTTTGGCCGTTATAATGTCCATCCCGGGTTTGGCCTCAGAGGCCAGCTCAATTATGGCGCATTATATGCCACTGATAAATGGAACTACGACCTGGCTAAAAAAGCAACTTCGCAAGGTGAGGATGCTTATCAGCGTTATGCACGTGCTCAGAATGCTAAAGATGATGTTTTTGAGAGTACATTACTCATGGAGATTACACCTCGCAGGCTGAACCCTGAAGGTAAAAACGCATTAAAGAGAGGGCAACCTTTCCTTGGTCTTGGTTTGTCAATTTTTCATTTTACTCCATATAGTACAGTTGCAGCAAGCCAGGATTGGGTAAAAACATATGACCTTGACCTGGAAGGGCAGGGTTTTGGTGCAGGCTATCCTAAACAATTTTCATTATGGCAGCCGGCAATACCGCTGGTAATAGGTTACCGCTGGGATATTGGCCAGCATGTAAACCTGGGAATAGAATATATGTTCCGGTATACTTTTACGAAGTATCTGGATGGTGTTAGCGGTAAGTACATTGACCCTGCTGCTTTTGCCGAACACTTAAGTCCGTCGCAGGCAGCCACTGCTGCACTTGTAGCAGATAAAGGCTACTGGTACGGACTTGAGCCAGCTAATGTTGCTGGTAATATGAGAGGTAATTCGGCATATACAGATAAGTACTCCACTATAAGCATTACATTAAGCTTCAAGGTGCCTACCCGCACACCAAAATGGTGGCATTAATTATGTAATTGCTGAATTAATCAATGCTCAATAGTTAATTGGTGATTTTCAGAAATCATTCTTAATTACCACTAATCAGTTAATTGAGCCATTGAGTAATTGAGTAACTTACAATCGTGCCCTCCAGGCAATTTCAGGTGCATTATGGAGATGCGAGATATAACGGGATAGCACAAAAAGATAATCTGAAAGCCGGTTGAGGTACTGAATTATGAGTGACGGAATAAATTCCTGCTGTTCCTGCATGGCAACTGCAATTCTTTCGGCGCGGCGGCACACACAGCGGGCTACATGGCAGGTAGATGATGCCAGATTGCCGCCCGGCAGTATAAACGAACGCATTTCGGGCAATACCTCATTCATTTCATCAATCTGCTCTTCCAGCCAGGTTACATCACTTTCGTGCAGGTCCGGAAGCTTTATTTTCACTTCTTTATCAGGATTTGTGGCCAGTGCCGAACCTATGGTAAATAACCTGTCCTGTATTTCACGCAATGATGCCGATATTTTTTCATTCGCACACAGATCATTAACCATTCCCAGATAGGAATTAAGTTCATCTACTGTGCCATAGCTTTCAATACGGATATGACTTTTGGGTACCCGAACACCTCCTATAAGGCTTGTGCCTCCTTTATCGCCGGTTTTTGTATATATCTTGAACATAAGCCACAAAACCCATAATGGGCTTCCTTTTATTCGAAACTTTATAGTTTATAAAACTTATTGCGCAATAGTTTATATCTGAATTCAGGCTTTATTCAAACGGGTATAGTTTTAACGGTCTAAAAGTCGAATTCGATGATAATAATTATATTAGGCCATTTGTGCCACCTGTTTTGCATCAGTTTCCACCAGTCCATCTCTGATTCTGATAACGCGATGGGTATATTTGGCAATATCCTCTTCATGTGTTACCAGCACCACTGTATTGCCCTGCTTGTGAATTTGTCCAAACAATTCCATTATTTCAATAGATGTTTTACTGTCCAGGTTACCGGTAGGCTCATCGGCTAGCAATAATGAGGGGTTATTGATCAGTGCCCTGGCTATTGCTACCCTCTGGCTCTGGCCGCCAGATAGTTCGTTGGGTTTATGATGAGCCCGGTCGCTTAGCCCAACCTTTTCGAGCATGGCACGTGCCCGTTCTTCCCGCTCTTTCTTACTGGCTCCGGCATATATTAGCGGTAAGGCTACATTTTCCCAGGCGGTCAGTCGGGGCAGCAGATTGAACTGCTGAAAAACAAACCCTATTTCCACATTCCGCACATCCGCAAGCTGGTCATCGGCCATATTGCTCACGTTTTTGCCATTAAGAATATAAAGGCCTCCTGACGGAGAATCCAGGCACCCCAGGATATTCATCAGGGTTGATTTTCCAGACCCGGATGGCCCCATCAAAGCCACATACTCATTCTCACTGATAAGCAGGTCAATGCCTTTAAGCACAGGCAATTCCTGCTTGCCCAGAAAATAGCTCTTGCGTATATTATTTAGCCTGATTACTTCCTTCATTTATTTTCCTGAGTCTGCAGTCTTAAGTATACGAAGCACAATCATTAGCGTGCGTTTCTTTCTTCAGACACTATTAGTAATTTCCAAAAATACATGTAATTTCCCAGCAATTCTGAAGCAAAATATTTTGGGCACTTTAAAATCTGATGGCTTTAGTTTCAGTCCTTACGCGTAGCAGTGTATATTTTATTTGCACTATAAATATTTTGCTTTGGTACGAACTCTGATACTTTCAAAAATCTTTATAGATTGCTGGTAAAATTACCGGCATTTCAGGTATAAGCAATTTTGCTGGTTGTATCTTCAGGATACTTCTATCTGCTCATCTCTGTATACTCCGCATTTGAGATTATTTTATAATCACGAGGAATCCTGAAGACAGCATTTTCTATCGGACAGGGATCCACTTTTTGGGCAACAAAAGTAACAGTAATGCCGGCTTCATTTTTATAAAAGAAATCAAGAGGAAGAAAATTGGCATCGGGGAAGCGTTCATAAGTTATCGTTCTTGACGGCTTCCAGTCTTTTGAGTAACCAACAAATGCAGTACTGCCGTCTTTGTAAATTACATTGCTCCAGCTCACCTGGCAGCCAG
>Ga0364887_10355_pt1 | contig 25514 bp, 19 predicted proteins | sample ExccelJu500001D4_4_FD_206924 | JGI IMG/M metagenome (GOLD analysis project Ga0364887, IMG submission 206924) | Enriched cells from Trout Bog Lake Hypolimnion, Wisconsin, USA - BchlTB.July23.5000.01.D4 | ecosystem: Environmental > Aquatic > Freshwater > Lake > Hypolimnion/Profundal zone | place...
TGTTTCGAATATGCCCGTATTTTCTCATTTACATGTACACACACAATATTCGCTGCTGGATGGTGCTGCAGGAATTGACAGCCTGTATAAGAAGGCTGCCAAAGACAATATGCCTGCCATAGCCATTACAGACCATGGCAATATGTTCGGTGCTTTTGAATTTGTAGCCCAGGCCTGGAAAAACACAAAAGTGACTGGAAAAGACCAATATGGAAAGGATATCCTTGAACCTGTTATCAAACCGATCGTAGGCTGTGAGTTTTATGTGGTGAAAGACCGTCATGCCAAATCTTTTACCAAAGATGTAAAGGATATTCGTTACCATCAGGTATTACTGGCAAAGAATAAACAAGGTTATCAAAACCTGGTCAAACTCACTTCCCTGGGCTATATAGAAGGGATGTATAGCAAATATCCCAGGATCGACAAGGGACTAATTGAACAATACCATGAGGGGCTTATTGCAACCACCTGTTGTATTGGTGCGCATGTACCACAGGCCATATTAAAAGAATCTGAAGCAAATGCTGAACAAGAGTTTAAATGGTGGCTTGACCTGTTTGGTGAGGACTATTATATTGAGATCCAGCGCCACAACATCAGGGAACAGGAGAAGATCAATGAAACCCTGCTGGCATACAGTAAAAAGTACCATGTACCGGTGATTGCCACCAATGACAGTCATTATACCGAAAGAGACGATTATAATGCCCATGATATCCTATTATGCATCAATACAGGTGAAAAACAAAGCACTCCGGGCTTTGACGACTTTGTGAATGATGAATTACAGGTTAAGAACCGCAGGTTCAAATTTCCCAATGACCAGTTCTATTTCAAGACCACCGCTGAAATGAGCCAGCTGTTCAGTGATATTCCAGAATCTATTGACAATACCAATGCGATTGTAGATAAGATCGAAGTACTGAACCTGAAGAAAGATATTCTGTTACCTGCATTTCCTATACCCAAAGAATTTAGAATTCATCAGGATGACAACCTCAACCAGTGGGAGTTTTTACAGCACTTAACCATGGAAGGTGCAAAGAACAGGTATCATGACCTAACACCTGCAATACAGGACAGGATCAATTTTGAACTGTTCACCATTAAGACAATGGGCTTTGCCGGTTATTTTTTGATTGTGAGTGATTTTATCAAAGCTGGCAGAAAAATGGGGGTATTTGTGGGACCTGGAAGAGGGTCTGCGGCAGGTTCTGTAGTGGCTTTTTGTATTGGCATTACCAATATAGATCCCATCAAATACAACCTGCTTTTTGAAAGGTTCCTGAATCCGGATCGTAAGTCCATGCCAGATATCGATACAGACTTCGATGATGAAGGGCGTCAGAAAGTGATCGATTATGTGGTTGACAAATATGGCAAGAATCAGGTAGCGCAGATCATTACCTATGGTACCATGGCAGCCAAAAGCAGCATCAAAGATGTTGCCCGTGTGATGGACCTTGCTTTACCTGAAGCCAATGCACTGGCCAAGATGGTACCTGATAAACCCGGTACCGAATTAAGAAGGGTATTAAAAGCCCCTATTACCATTAAAGAGGGCGAAAAGTCACTGGAAGAAAAAGAAGGCTATCAACAGGAGGATATCGAAAATATCAGGAAGCTGAGGGAAATCTATAATGGAAATGACATAAGGGCTGCGGTACTGAAAGAAGCAGAAAGACTGGAGGGCTCAGTACGCAATACGGGGATCCATGCAGCAGGTATCATCATTGCACCCAGGGACCTGACCGACCTGATCCCTGTTGCCACTTCCAAAGAATCCAATCTATGGATGACACAGATCGAGGGAGGTACGATCGAAGATGCAGGGGTAATCAAGATGGACTTTCTGGGTCTGAAGACTTTATCTATTCTTAAAACCGCACTGGAGATCATCAAGCAGAATTATGGCGTTGAGATTGACCTGGACAATGTACCCCTGGATGATGAAAAGACCTTTTATCTCTATCAACGTGGAGAAACCAATGCCACATTCCAGTTTGAAAGTGTGGGAATGCAGAAATACCTGCGTGAATTAAAACCCGATAAATTCGATGACCTGATTGCCATGAATGCCTTATACAGGCCGGGGCCGATGTCCTATATTCCAAGTTTCATTGCCCGTAAACACGGTAAGGAAAAAGTGGTGTATGACCTGGATATCATGGAAGAATACCTCTCTGACACCTATGGTATTACGGTATACCAGGAACAGGTGATGCTGTTAAGTCAGAGTATTGCCGGCTTTAGTAAAGGAGATGCGGATGTTTTGCGCAAAGCAATGGGTAAGAAACAGAAGTCGGTACTGGATAAGATGAAAAAACAGTTCATTGACGGTGCCACTGCCAAAAACCATGATCCCCAGGTATTGGAAAAGATTTGGACCGACTGGGAGGCATTTGCACAATATGCATTCAATAAATCGCATAGTACCTGTTATGCATTGGTGGCTTACCAGACAGCTTACCTGAAAGCCCATTATCCGAGTGAGTTTATGGCTGCTGTACTCAACCATGCAGGAACTATTGAAAAGATCACCTTCTTTATGGAAGAATGCAAACGGATGGGTATAAAAGTGCTGGGTCCTGATATCAATGAATCCTTGAAAGGTTTTGCAGTGAATAAGAAGGGTGAGATAAGGTTTGGACTGGGCGGACTGAAAGGTGTGGGTGAACATGCCATAGAGAATATTATTACAGAACGCTTGAAAGAAGGCGCTTATAAAGACATATTTGATTTCATTAAAAGGGTCAACCAGAAATCTGTAAACAAGAAATCATTGGAAAGCCTGGCATATAGCGGAGCATTCGACTGCTTCCCACAATTTCACAGGGCCCAGTATTTCAATACGCCTGATGGAGAAAAAATGTCGGGGTTGGAAAAGATAGTTGGTTATGGGCAGGTACAGCATTCCCTCACCACCGGAAATACCCATACGCTATTTGGTGAACTGCCACAGGTTATGGATGTACCACCTCCTAAAATCGCAACCTGTGAACCCTGGACACTAACAGAACTCCTTGAACACGAAAAAGATGTAACTGGTATGTTCATGAGCGGGCATCCACTGGATCATTTCAAGTTTGAACTGAAGTATTATGGGATCATGCAACTTAGCGATTTTAATGAATTCAAGGATTCGGTGACATTGACTGCCTCCAATTTAGGGAAGCCCTTTAAAATAGCCGGACTAGTAATTGATGTGCAGCACAGGGTAACGAAGACGGGTAAAAACTTCGGCTCATTTGTAATCGAGGATTTTAGTGGTAAGACAGATTTTATTTTGTGGAGTGAAGATTATGTCAAATACCAGCATTATCTGGAAAAAGGACAGAATATCATGATCAATGGAGGATTCAGACAACGGTATAACCAGCCCAATGTGTTTGAATTCAAAGTTAGCAGCATGATGTTGCTTGAAACAGTCAAACAGACCCAGACCAAGAATATGGATCTGAACCTACACCCGGTATCACTGACCAAAGATTTTGTAGATTTTATTACCAAAAATGTTAAGAAAAACCCCGGAAAAGCCAGTCTTCGGTTTAATATCTATGAACCCAAAGACAACCTGAAGATTAGTTTGTATACTTATGAAAAAGGGTTTTTAATGAATGAAGAGCTGGCGGAATTTCTTTGGAACAACCCGGATGTAGATGTCAGTATTGGACTGACCAATGCCTGATAACTGACCAGCTGTCAGGTCTTAGTCATCCAAACGTCATTAATCACAGGAGTGGATAAGTCAAAACTTCAAAAACTGGGCTTTGGATTTATATTTGCGACTTATTTCAAATTATCAACAATCTAATATATCAATTATGACTTTAGAATTAACTGATGCCAATTTTCAGCACAATGTGCTGGATAGTGATAAACTTACCGTTGTGGATTTCTGGGCAGAATGGTGTGGACCATGTCGTGCTATTGGACCAGTGATCGAAGAATTATCAAAGGATTATGCCGGCAAGATCAATGTAGGTAAACTCAATGTGGACCATAATCCAAATATCAGTGTCAATTATGGTATTACTTCTATTCCTGCCATTTTGTTTATTAAGGGTGGTGTAGTAGTAGACAAGCAGATCGGTGCAGTACCTAAATCTGTACTGGATAAGAAGATCCAGTCTCATTTGTAATCAGCATTACCATTGACTGAATGTATAGCATAAAAACCGGCTTTAGGGCCGGTTTTTTTATTGAACTTATTTGAACTATTGATCGTTTTTAAGCCTGAAGATCAGCCTTTAAATGAAGCATGAATCTGTTTCCACAGGTTTTTCAAACGCATTGACCTTGTGATGACAGGTTCGGTTAACGGGCCTGTATAGGGTTGGCCCATCCGGAGATAGATGCTTGTAAACGAACGTGCGGTCATACCCCATTTCAGGATATACCTGAAATAGGCTTTATGTTTTTGAATACGACCTGTTGACTTAGATCCGAAATGATAAACCCTGCTTTTAGCCACTCCTTTAAATACCCGCACCCCTGTTTGCCATAGTTTCATAGCAATATCCGGATCAGAATAGAATCCCGGTGAAAACTCAATACTATAGCCTCCTACCAAATCCCACATCGAAGTGTGCATTACACAGGGGCTCCAGCTACTGGCCCGCCAGTCTTCTTTTTCCAGTGATCGAAACTCTGCCAATAACTTATCTTTTTGAAATGAACCAATATCAGTTCCATAATCCCTGAATATGATACAGGGATTACCGGGATATGGTTCAATGCCCGTGCCATTGAGGTAAAAATGGTGATGACCAATGGCCAGGATCTCTTCATAGAGGTATTTATCCCATTCGGGCAATACATACATATCATCATTCAGGTAAAGGATATAATCGGTTTTAACCAGCTGTCTGCCCGAATTCAATGCATAACATAAACCAATATTGGTAGCGCTGAAGGTATAATCAAGGTCTGCCTGTTGCTTTACCCATTCCAGTGAGCCATCCCTGCCTTCATTGATATGAACGATGATCTGGTGTTTAAAAGTAGAATGTTCCCGGATACTTTCAACGGCATTGACCAGGTAGGGCAGGTTATTCCAGGAAGGAATCAAAATACTGAATTTATAGTCGGCTGAATGGCTGCGTTGAACAACCTGAATCTGATCTGTCATTCATGGAGGTTTGATGTCTCAAAAGTGAGATAATTTTAGCAGATATCATTGCTTATCCTGAAACGGTTTACTATAAGTAGATGATTGCCAATAAATCATCCTGTTCAATTAATTTCAAATAAACCCCCAAGCCCCATTTAAAACGGGCATAAAATGATTTAAAATTCTTTATCTTCATCACTTGTCTACGAAAAAAACCAAAAACCGCTTATGGAACGTTTTCAGGGATTGATTGGAATTGTTTTGATACTTGGAATTGCCTATATTTTTTCGAACAACCGCAAACGGATCGATTACCGTTTGGTATTGAGTGGAATAGCATTACAGGTAACTATTGGGGTGCTTGTTTTGAAAGTAAGACCTGTTACCTGGTTTTTTCAGCAACTGGGAAGGGCGATGGGTAAGATAGAACAGTTTTCCCGTGAAGGGGCCAGCTTTGTTTACAAAGGATTGGTAACAGAACAAGCTCCGGGAGTCTTTGGTAATTACCTGAATGGCGGATTTGTATTTGCTTTCAATGTTACAGCTACCATTATCCTGGTATGTGTACTCGTTGCCATATTCTATCATTTTGGTATCATGCAGCGGATCGTTGCCATCATTGCCAGAGCCATGAATTTTATCATGCGGGTCAGTGGCGCTGAAGCCCTGAGCAATGTTGCCAGTGCTTTTGTTGGCCAGGTGGAGGCACAGGTAATGATCAGACCCTATTTGAGTACCATGACAAAGAGTGAACTGCTGGCAAGTATGAGTGGAAGCCTGGCTTGTATTGCAGGAGGTATTTTGATCGTGTATGCGAGTATGGGTGCCAAAGCAGAATACTTGCTCACTGCCAGTATCATGGCGGCACCCGGTGCTTTGGTAATTTCAAAGATTTTATACCCGGAAACAGAAGAATCACAAACCATGGGTAAAGTGAAACTGGAAGTAAAAAGTCCGTACAGCAATATCATTGATGCCATTTCTCATGGAGCCGGCGACGGAATGAAGATTGCTGTGAATGTGATCGCTATGCTAATTGGGTTCATTGCATTGATCGCATTTGTGGACTGGGGATTACTTAAAATTGGTCACTTGTTCAATGCTGACCTGAACCTGAGTCTGAACTATGTGTTTGGTAAATTGTTTTATCCCTTTGCATGGGCCATGGGGGTTCCCGTTCAGGATGTGGCCAATGCGGGAACGCTACTCGGACAAAAACTGACCATCAATGAATTTGTTGCATTCAGTAATTTAACCCATAAGACAGTGCCCATTGTTTCAGAAAAGGGTTTGCTGATCGTAAGTATAGCCATTTGCGGATTCGCAAATTTCAGTAGTGTAGGTATGCAGATCGGGGGTATCGGAGAACTGGCACCTACGAGGCGAGCAGACCTGGCCAAACTGGGTATGAAAGCATTATTATGCGGTACACTGGCCTCCTACCTGTCGGCCACAATTGCTGGTATATTGATGGGGTAATTTTGTGCAAGCTGACCGAATACAAAACGCATCTTAATTTTACGAAGCAGGAAATTGTTTACACACAATGACAAAAATCATGTGTGTAAACTTATGCAGCCATCAGATGTTATAACATCTTGATAGTACATTTGTACACTTAAATTTTAGTGCATGAGCGCATCGAATCAACACCTTGTAAGATTAATTGAAACCATTAGTGATAGCAGCTTGAAGGCTGCAGGAAATAAGATCCTGAAAGGAGAACGCATCAGCTTTGACGATGGGGTACATTTATTTGAAAAAGGCAGCCTTCCATTTTTAGGCGCTTTGGCCAATTATGTAAGAGAGGGCAAGCATGGAGATAAAACTTATTTCAACCGCAATTTTCATATTGAACCAACCAATGTATGTGTGTTCAGTTGTAAGTTCTGTTCCTATTCCAGATTATATGCCCATAAGGAAGAAGGCTGGGAACTAAGTATTGAGGATATGCTGAATATTGTAAAAAAGTATGATGGCCAGCCCGTTACAGAAGTTCATATCGTAGGTGGCGTTCATCCTAAAATGAACCTGCATTTCTTTGTTGAACTGTTTAAAGCGATCAAGGCCCATCGTCCGGATCTGCATATCAAAGCATTCACTCCGGTTGAACTGGATTATATTTTCAATAAAGCCAAGGTAAGTGTAGAAGAAGGCATGCGCATATTACATGAAGCGGGACACGACAGCCTACCGGGAGGAGGTGCTGAGATCTTTCATCCAGAGATCAGGGAACAGATCTGTGCCGATAAAGTAAATGCTGAAGGTTGGCTGGCTATACACAGGGCTGCACATGATCTGGGCATGCACAGTAATGCCACGATGCTCTATGGGCATATCGAAAAATACTGGCACCGGATAGACCATATGGACAGGTTACGCAACCTCCAGGATGAAACTGGTGGATTCAATACATTTATACCGCTTAAATTCAGGAATAAGGAAAATGACATGAGTCATGTTCCGGAATCTTCAGTTGTGGAAGACATGAAAATGTATGCTGTTGCCCGTTTGTATATGGACAACTTCCCCCATATTAAAGCATACTGGCCAATGCTGGGCAGACAGAATGCGCAACTTACCCTAAACTTTGGTGTAGATGACCTGGATGGAACCATTGATGATACAACAAAGATTTACAGTATGGCCGGGAGTGAGGAACAGAATCCTGCCATGACTACAGCAGACCTGGTAGCTTTAATCAAACAAGTAAAAAGACAGCCTGTTGAAAGGGATACCCTGTACAATATCGTGAAAGATTACAGTGAAGCGGTATTGGAAGAAGCCTAACCTGATTACAATCTTTTTTTTAAAAATCCATTCCATCAGGAATGGATTTTTTACTTTTAAGTAACCAATAAAGATTAGGACATGAACAATAAACCCCCTATTCCCAAACAATATCAGATCATAATGCCCTACCTGATATTACCCAAAGCAAATAACTTCATATCATTTATGATAACAGTATTTGATGCGAAAGAAAGCTACAGGGTGATGCGGGATGAAACCTGTATCATGCATGCGGAGATAATGATCCATGATAGTACCATCATGCTGGCAGATGCAACTGAGACCTATCCTGCAAGACCTGCCGGACTATTTGTTTTTGTCCATGATGCTGATGAAACCTTTGCCAAAGCATTGGCTGAAGGTGCTTCCATTGTATCCCCTATATCAGATCAGCCTTATGGTAGAAGTGGTGGTGTAACAGATCCTTTTGGTAATACCTGGTGGATCACCGCTCCTATTCGTTGAAATTTACCTTACATATGATTTGCTGCAACATTTCATTCATATGTCCGATATATGAAATAATAAATCCTTGAATCGGATGATCCACAAATGCATTGATCCGATATTACTGGATTGTCTGATACTATTTTTTTAACAGCTTGTCTTTCTGGTTTAAAAAATGTGAAATCTGTTCAGCGAGATTGAAGCTAAATTAATACTTCCCGAAAAAGGAGAGGACATAGCATTAGACGATTCAGTTTTCAGTGCCCTTCAACTATTGATCGAACCTTGCTATGTACATCTTTAATGCGGTTTGCTATTGAGAGGAACTACGATAATGGGAATCTGTGAATGTCTGATGATATATTCTGCTGTACTGCCCATTACCAGGTGTGAAACACCTGTTCTGCCATGCGTTCCCATCACAATAAAAGTTGTATGTTTTTTTACAGATAAATCAATGATATCTTCTTTGGGATCGCCTATGAAAGAAATTAATTCTGTACTTACATCAGTATGGCGATATTTCACTTCTTCCATCAATTTGAGCGCAATGTCCTTTCTGGCTTCCCAGTAGTTTTCAAAGACCTGACCGGTATCCATGGGAACATAATCGATATACTTGTTGATTATGGTTATCAGTGTAACAGAAGCATTGATCTTGCTAGCCAATGCATAGCCTACTTTTTCAACTTCTGGTGAATTTTCACTAAAATCAAGTGCCATCAAAATATGATTCATATGATACGCTTTTAATGTTTTTATTGGTTATTCAATACCCCATTCGATGGGTTCTTCCGGATGAGCTGATTTTTTCTTCTTATCTCTGAACATCACCAATAAAGGTATAAGTATCAGAAAGAAAAAGCCAAGATCAATAAAAAGGTCTTTATAGGTCAAAAAAGTGGCCTGACCTGTAATGCTTCTGGATATCATATTGTAGGCAGTTCTGGTAGCAGACTGCAGGTCAAAACCCTTACTAACAAATGCTCCTGTAAGCATATGTACCCTTTCCTGTGTAGCAGGGTCTGTTGCGGTGATGTTTTCAGATAGATAAGAATAGTGTTTGGTTGTATCAATATTGATAAAAGTTGTGATCAGTGCAATTCCGATAGAACCACCTAATTGTCTTACCATATTACTCAATGCGGTGCCCTGGGGTATTTCAGTGCCTTCCAGATTAGAAAGAGAGATAGTTGTAAGTGGAATAAAAATCAATCCCATAGCCAGACCACGAATGATCAGTGGCCAGTAAAAATCATAATCACTGATCTGTGTATTTAGCTGGCCCATCATATAGCTAAACAGGAAAAAAAGCAGCAAACCTAATCCAGCATATACAGCAGGATGAAACAATTTCCTTTTCAGCAAGACCCCTACAATAGGCATCATGACTGCAGTAGCCAGACTACCCGGAAACATGATCAATCCGGTTTGCATGGCAGTAAAGCCCAGTAGACTCTGACAAAATACAGGTATGATAAGCGTAGTTCCATATAAACCAAAGCCCAATACAAAATTGAAAAGGGTACCCGTTGCAAAAGACCGGTTATTGAATAGCCTGAGGTTGACAATGGGATCTTTCTTTGCAAGTTCTCTGAAGACGAAATATAGTCCTGTTAATACCGCAATTACAGTTAGTACAGTTATATACCTGGTTTCAAACCAATCTTCACTCTGGCCCTTTTCCAATACGATCTGTAAAGAACCGATGGCGGCTATCAGTAAGGCCAGCGCGATCCAATCCATCCTGGCTGCCTTGACCTTAAAAGAAGGCTCTTTGACATACATGATTGTGAGTATGGTTGCCAATATTCCAAAAGGAATATTAATATAGAAGATCCATTGCCAGGACATATTATCTGTGATATAACCCCCTAGTGTAGGGCCAATGGCTGGTCCTACAATCACTCCTACCCCATAGATGGCATTGGCCAATCCCAGTTCTTCTTTGGGGAAAGTTTCAATAAGAATCGCCTGAGCTGTAGATAACAGTCCACCACCGCCAATACCTTGCAATACCCTAAATGCAACCAGCTGCCATACATTGGTGCTGGTACCGCAAAGGATCGAAGCTATGGTGAACAGGATAATGGATCCGGCAAAATAGTATTTACGTCCAAATCGGGCACTCATCCAACCAGATAATGTGATCATGATCACGTTGGATACTGCATAACCAGTAATTACCCATCCGATTTCTTCAAATGTAGCCCCCAGGTTTCCCATCATCTGTGTCAACGATACATTTACTATCGATGTATCTATTAGCTGTAATAACGCTGCCGATACTACAGTAAAAATGACGATAATCTTATCCGGTGTAAATTTAGCCATCCGTTTTCTTTATAAAATAAGTGAATATTTATTCATTTTTATACTAAAAAAATTATGCCTTTATCCCATCCCAGCAGATGTTAAACATCTGTTCGATTAAAGGTTTGGTGATCTTCTTATTGCTGTAAATACTATGCTTTACAAATTCATTGATTCCTCCAACCACATAGGTAAGCAATACAAAACTGTCGGCTTCTTTTAGAAAACCTTCCTCCTTTCCCCTTGCCACTAACTTATGGAGGGGTTGGGTCAATTTTTTGGTGATCTCTTTGGTAGTTTCTGTAATGAAAGGAGAATGATAACACTGGTCCATAAAGACCGCTTCTTCAAAATGTTCGGTTCTGAATTTCAAAAGGTTTAACCAGATAACTTTAAAGCCTTTTTTAAAGGGATCAGATTCTTCATAATCCATGAAATAGATATCTACAGCAGCCTTACGGCATTCTGTAAACAAGGCATTGATCAATTCGTCTTTGCTTTTAAAATAGATATAGAGTGTTCCTGTAGCGATATTGGCGGCCCGGGCTATTTCACCCATGGTAATACCTGCCACCCCTTTTTCATTCACCAACTGAAGGGTTGCCCTGAAGATATGTTCCGTCTTTTTTTCATCTTTCAATTTCACAGTGCAATATTAAGTGAATATTTATTCACTTAAAAAAATATCTGAAAAGGGTACCATTGTAAAGGAAGCAACCGACTACAAAATGGTTTATACAGTAAGATTTATCTACAACAGTAAAGGGTTTGTTATTATGATTGATCAGAAATAGAGTGGCGGATTAGCTTTAATAATGCTAACGCTTATCGTAATTTAGTATTGAAAAAATATCTCAGTAGCACCATAGCCAAAACGAGGATCATATTGGTTAATAAAGGTCTTTACTTCTTTTCTTGTTTTGAGTAAATCATGAATCTCATCCCTTAATTTACCGGAGCCTACTCCGTGAATGATGATCAGGCTGGGCTGCCTGTGTGCCACTGCCAGATGAAACCATTTTTCAAATTCGTCCAGCTGCATTGTAAGGATATCCAGGCTGCTCATGTGCTTCCAGTTATCCGATAACTTTTCCATATGCAGGTCAACTACGGTTCTTGCAGGTTCCAGGTTCTGCCTGATCTTATTGGCCTCATAGATCTTATAGCCTTTTGCAGCAAGTCCAGACAGTTCAAACTTATCTTCATCTACTTTATCAGGATACTGGTCAAACAGTTGGTATGGTAATGTTGGTTCATTCTTTGCTTTCATTTCTTCGATCCGCTGAAAAACCTGTTTGGGCTTGAGCTTGAGAGAAGTCTCAAAATGTGGAGCCTTTCTTTTTTCAGGATTCAGTAATGTAAAGTCAAAATGAAATGAAGGGCTGTCATTGATAGAAGCAAAATTGATATCATGCAGGTAAAAATCATGAAATGAAAGGATCTCGGCCTTTAATTCGAAAGCTGATTCATTTGCATATTTCTGGGTATATTGAAACGTATAGCTTCGCTCAGTGCGGTTGCTCAAGTGTATCTTCAACAGGTCAACTACTTCATCATTAAAATCATCCAGCTCAAACTTAGGAATGAAGGTCAGCCAAACCCCATCAGCAACTTTTGCCTGATTGGGTTTGGGTTTCTCTTTGGGAATATTGTCTACAAAAACTTTCTCTTTCTTTTCAGGCACTAGTTTTTTCTCTGTAAATCGCTTAAAATAGGGAAAATCGATTTGGTCCATATAGGCGGGGAATTTAACACCACGTACATTAATCATTACCATCTTGTCATTCATGATTTCCACCACTTTCCCTTCTTCATTGCTATGCAGCACTATTATATCGTCACCTATTTGGTATTTCATCCTATTTTATTCCTTTGATAATTTACTGTTCTTTCTGCCATATAAAAAATAGATAGTCAGCCCCAGTGCCATCCAAATAAAAAACCATAACCAACTGATAGCAGGTATTTCGATCATGAGATACAGGCAACACAGTGCACCTAAGTTGGGAATCAGACTGTAACTACGTATAAATGAAAGTATAGCAGTTACTACAGCTATGATTACAAAGATAATGAATAAGAACTCCTGGTAGCTTTCACTGGCAAAATTAGAAAAAGCATCCTGCAATCGTTGGTGAAATGCCCACATGAAAAGTATGGTTAACAGTGGAAGAATAAACTTTCCATTGATATATGGCAATTTAAACCGCCCCTGAGTAGTATTCACCATCTTAGGCAATACCAGAACCCCAAAACAGACCAGTACAAACGCGAATAATGTACCGATACTGGTCAGGTCAGTCATCAGGCTGCTAGGTAAAAACAAAGAAGGAACAGCCACGAGTATCCCGGTTATTATCGTTGCAAATGAAGGGGTATGAAAACGGGGATGGATCTTTGCGAATTGTTTGGGCAATAATCCGTCCCTGCTCATACTCATCCATATCCTGGGTTGACCAAGTTGAAACACCAGCATCACACTTGTAGTAGCCACCACGGCACTGATGGAAATGATATACCCAATCCACTTGAGGTTCAGCTTATCGAATACATAAGCCAATGGATCTGTCACTTTCAATTCGGTATATTTTACCATACCTGTTAATACCAAAGCGATGAGAATATACAATACCGTACATATAATAAGGGAATAAATCATTCCCCTCGGTAAATCCCGCTGTGGATTCCTGCATTCTTCGGCAGTAGTAGAAATGGCATCAAAGCCAATATAGGCATAGAATACTGCGGATACCCCTGCCAGCACACCTCCAAAACCATTGGGCATAAATGGATGCCAGTTACTGGTGTTTACATAAAAGAAACCAATCCCGATCACCAGAATGATCACAACGATCTTGAAGATGACCATAAAATTGGTAGATTTCTTGCTTTCCTTGATTCCAATATATGCAAGAATTGTAATCAGTACTACGATGATAAATGCAGGCAGATTTATAAAAAGATGCTTACCCGCTACAACGGGGGCACTGTTCCAGGCAGCAGAAGCATATTGCATGGCATCAGTCAATGGCTGATGTGCAGCAGTTGCAGCGATCGCTTCATCAAAATTTTTGCTGGCTGTAATTGGATCCAGTAGTAACCAGTATGGCAAATGAACACCCAATCCCTGCAGCAGGTTATTAAAATAGCCACTCCAACTGATGGCTACAACGATATTACCAATAGCATATTCAAGTATCAGTGCCCAGCCAATGATCCAGGCAACCAGTTCGCCAAAACTAACATAGGCATAGGTATAAGCACTACCTGCAATAGGTACCCTGCTGGCAAATTCAGCATAACATAAGGCACTAAATCCGCAGGTAACTGCGGTCATGATAAACAAAAATGCGATTCCCGGACCTCCATTATAAGCTGCAGTTCCGATGGTGGAAAAGATACCTGCACCAATAACAGCTGCAATGCCCATGAAAGTGAGATCCCTTACACCAAGTACTTTATTCAGGTGATGGGTATGACCATCAGTTAATCCTGCTTCCGTATCAGATACAATTTTTTCGATCGACTTTTTTCTGAATAACGACATGGGCTTTTGTAATTGAATGAAGCAGGAAGATAGTAAATAATACTATTAAACATTCAGATGTTGTTCAACTTCATACCAATAAGTTACTTTGTTCCATCTTTTAAGATGTAGCATTGGCCCAGCTTAAACCTTTGTTGCTGTATCAGTAATCCCGCTGTATCAGAAAGGAAGCAAGTTCCATAAGGGCCGATTTTCTGGTTGACAAGACCGCAATATCATCCAGGTGTTTCATTGCAGTCTGCAGGTATTTTTCTTTAAGTTCATTAGCCCAGGCATCCACATTGCATGCTTTATAAATTACTAATACTTGCTGCACTTTATCTGGTGGATTCGAATGTATCAGTTCCTTCAAAGTATTCAACTGTTGTGGATTTGCGGCAGCCAGGGTATGCAGCATCAGGAAAGTCTTTTTATTCTGACGGATATCTCCCCCTACATCCTTCCCAAATTTACCCGGATCCCCAAAAGCATCGAGGTAATCATCCTGTATCTGGAATGCAATACCCAGGTTTTTTCCAAATTCATACAGGTGCTTTCTATTATGAAGGCTTGCACCACCTAAAATGGCACCCATTTCTAAACTTGCAGCAAGCAATACCGAAGTTTTAAGGCTGATCATATGGATATACGCTTCCATGCTTACATGATCCTGTTTCTCAAAATCCATATCCAACTGTTGCCCCTCACACACTTCCCTGGCTGTTTGGTTAAAACTGGCCAATATTTCTTGCAAATGGGTTCCATTACAGCGTCCCAGGTATTCATACGCTCTGATCAGCATAACATCCCCGCTAAGCAATGCTGTATTCTCACCATATTTCTTGTGAACAGTTACCATCCCCCTTCGCAGGCTGGCTGCATCCATGATATCATCATGGATCAATGTAAAATTGTGGAATAATTCAATTGCAGTGGCTACCTGAAAGACATCCGGACTTAAATCTCCAAATAACTCATTTCCCATCAGGCACATGACAGGCCTGATCCTTTTTCCGCCGATAGATAAGAAATAATCACCCGGCTCATATAAAGTGGCCGGATATTTTGGAAAATGATCCGTTGCAAATTTGTCTGCAAATAATTTTACCAGTTCATTGAAAGTATGCATGCCACAAACCTACTCAGAAATCTAAAAGAAAGTTTAAAATGACCTATCATAATCTTATAATTACTTGTCTTATTCATCTTTGGCACGGTTTTGAATAAGTTTCCTTAAACGAAATCCTTATGAATAAGTTCATAGTTCTTATTGCACTGATGGGTATCAGTATTGCCGGATTCAGTCAGGAGCTCAATACCAGTCCGGATTATACCACTGCAGTGGGTGTTAAGGTATACCCCGGTGCGATTGATATCAAACATTTTATTAAGCCGGATGTAGCTGTCGAAGCACTGGGCTATTTCTGGCAATATGGGTTCAGGGCAACGACACTTTACGAAATACATGGCAATATAAACAGTGTGGAAGGATTGAAATGGTATGCCGGACCTGGAGGTCATGTTGGCTTTTACAATACACAATGGGCCAATGATTATCCATCAAGATCCAGTGGTATCGCTATTGGAGTGGATGGCGTAATTGGTTTAGACTATAAGATTCAAGGTGTTCCTTTTGATGTTAGCTTTGACTGGCAACCTTCTTTTAACCTGATTGGTTATAGCTATTTTGAAGGTGGCTGGGGTGGACTGGCAGTTCGATATACCTTTTAGACCTGCAGAACTCATTAAACCATCTCCTGTTTAAGGAGACTTGATGTGTCACCGTTGTATGATACTACAATAGCCGTTGAAAGACGGCTATTGTAATTTAAAAAGACTGTCTACGAATTCATGTTTGTCAAAAATCAGCAGATCGCCAATCTTTTCACCAACCCCAATAAATTTCACAGGGATTTGAAACTGATTCGCAATGGCAAGTACCACACCTCCTTTGGCAGTTCCATCCAGTTTGGTTACGATCAGTGAATTGACATCAGTGGCTGCTGTAAAATGACGGGCCTGTTCTATGGCATTTTGTCCGGTTGAGCCATCCAATACAAGTACCACTTCATGGGGCGCATCCGGTATTACTTTACTGATCACCCTCCTGATCTTGGTCAGTTCCTCCATCAGGTGAGCCTTATTATGCAAACGGCCAGCCGTATCAATAATTACAATATCCGAACCTCTGGAAACCGCACTCTTTACGGTATCAAAAGCAACAGCACTGGGGTCACTACCCATACTCTGTTTTACGATAGGAACGCCCACCCTTTCACTCCAGATAGTCAACTGGTCAACAGCTGCAGCCCTAAAAGTATCCGCAGCACCCAGTATCACTTCGTGACCTGCTTTTTTGTAGTTATAAGCCAGTTTACCAATGGTAGTGGTCTTTCCCACACCATTTACGCCTACTACCAAAATAACATAGGGCTTCTTACCTGCTGGAACTTCAAAATTTTTATAGGACTGGTCATCCGCATCTGTTAGTATCGCTTCAATTTCCTGCTGTAAAATATTGTTCAGTTCACCGGTACTGATATATTTATCTTTTTTGACCCTATCCTGAATCCTTTCAATGATCTGTACAGTGGTCTCAATACCCACATCAGCACCTATCAAAGCATCTTCCAGGTTATCCAGTACTTCATCATCCACTGTACTTTTACCAGCAATCACTTTGCTCAGTTTGGCTATAAAACCTTCTTTGGTTTTCTGCAACCCCTCTTCCAGGCTTTCTTTTTCTTTTTTTCCGAATAACTTGTCGAAGAATCCCATGATACATGGTTTATAGTGAAGAATAACGCAGGATGACAACTAAAAAAGCCTTCCCGCAGCACGGAAAAGCCTTTCTGAATAATTTGACAGCCAAAAGATTACTTAGCTAAATAATCCTTTACTTTATCCTTGTGCACAATCGCTTCCTTGAAAGTGTATGCACCGGTCTTGGGACTGCGAACAGCCTTGATAACTTTTGTCCAGTTTTTTGCTTCAGCGGCGGCCTTCTGGTCTTTGGTCTTGATCGCTGTTTTTGCTGCTTTTGCCATGACTATTTAATTTCTTTATGAACAGTTACTTTTTTCAAAATAGGATTGTACTTCTTCAACTCCAAACGTTCAGGAGTATTTTTCTTGTTCTTTACAGTAATGTAACGGCTTGTACCCGGCTTACCACTGGTTTTATGTTCGGTACATTCTAAAATTACCTGAACTCTGTTACCTTTCTTTGCCATTGTATTTAGATTTTAGTGCCTTCGGCTCTTAATTTTTTGATGACTGAACTCAAACCATTTTTATTAATGGTACGGATCGCTTCAGTAGAAACTTTCAATGTTACCCAACGGTCTTCTTCTGCATAAAAGAAACGTTTGGTCTGTAAATTAGGTAAAAAGCGGCGTTTGGTCTTAATGTTTGAGTGAGAAACACTATTACCCGTAATCGGCTTTTTTCCTGTAACCTGACATACTCTTGCCATAACTCTGATTTTTTCGGGACGGCAAAGGTAGGGAACAAGCGGTAATTAGCAATAGAAAAAAAGAGTTTTTTGAATTATTTCTCCACATTGCCGAAAATAAAATCAGGAATTGTTTCAAAATTTCAACATTTATGCACAAAAACTCATTTTCACCTTCCCAATACTTGTTTAATACCTATGCCGAAGCATTTTTTATGGGTCTATTTTATTTTTCTTCTTATTTGGTTTACCAAATATACGTTGCCACCGCCCCAGCAGGCAATCCGGTTGCTGCATATTGTCCATTAAACTGAATATTGAAAGATTGGGCGATCGTTGCACTGTTAAACACGATCAGTACTTTTTTACCATCTGGATTTAAAAATGCAACATTGGGCAAATTAGCAGGCAATCCGGAAGCGATTCTTACCGCACCAGGTTGAACGAATTTGGATCCATGTGCAATTACATAATACGACACATTGCGTGTAAGCCCACTACCTATTGTGATGGCTCCTAAGCAAGTACTACACCCTCCCACTGTATGCGGATTATAATTGGGATCTGATGCCAGGTTCCATTCCAGCACATTTTTACTCCAGTTCCTCGTTGCACCAATGATCAAATTCTGGACATGCCAGCTGAGGTCATTCGCAAAATTGCTGGGTGCCCCCACCCATTGCTCTGTAAAATACACATTTTTATTGGGGAAGGCATTATGCACGGTCGTAAGTGCACTGATATCTCCGGCATAAAGGTGAAATGCCGAACCATCTGCAAAAGACGCTACTGTACTATCACTTAATACGGTAAGCGGGTAAGCAGGCTGATCGCAGTTATGGTCATACACAATGATTTTTGTATGAATGCCGGCTGACTGTAAGGTTGGTCCCAGGTAATATTTGATAAAGGTAAGCTCATCGCTGGCCTGCATCACCATACTGGGATTGTTGGATGGATTCAGGGGTTCATTCTGAGGTGTGATGGCTGAGATATTGATACCATTCGCCTGCATGGCCTGAATATATTTTACGAAATAATTGGCATAGACCTGAAAATAGGAAGGCAACAAACTACCGCCTATAGCACTGCCATTTGATTTCATCCAGGAAGGTGCCGTCCAGGGTGTAGCTATGATCTTGATAGTTGGATTAAGTGCAATGATCTGTTTGAGAACAGGTATCAGGTCTGCATCCCCGGCATTGATATTAAACTGACTGAGCGTTGTATCATTGGGCGTATCATCATACGTAAAGACACCGGCACTCAGATCTGATGCACCTATACTGATCCTCAAATAACTGATCCCGATAAAAGTACTGTCGGCAGTAAAAAGTTCCTTCAATAAAGCTGTTTTTGCACTTGCAGATAAACTGTTGATCAGTGAAGCACTGCCACCGGTTAGCGCAAAGCCAAAACCATCGATCGACTGATAGGTCTGTGTAGAATCAACTGTTAAATTGATATTGGTATTGGCTACTGAACTGAAGTTGAGTGGGGTTGTCATTTTTTGCAGCAGAAAGGCCTCATTAGCAGTCGTTAACCAGCTGGTTACTGCAGTCGTAGTAGTACCAGTTCCTGTTGTATTGGTATTGGTAGTATCACCGGAAGATGCTTTACTGCAACTTTGGATAATCAGCAGTGTGGCCAATCCCATGATCAAGTGTCGATAACAATTCAGGAGTCCTTTTCTCATGCACAAATTTTTAATTGTAAACTTTTGAAATAACAGGTATGAGCTTTATAAATAACCCCGGATAATTTTATTATCCGGGGAATATTTATTTGGATATGGATTTTAATATCCGGGGTTCTGTGAAAGATTCTTATTCAATTGCATATCCTGCAATGGAATTGGAAAAATATACTGGTGCTTATCTGCAGCAACATTATAATTCAGGTTCACACCATAGGAATTTACCTGACTGTTCATCAGATTCACGAGGTTAATGGTACCATTGGCATCAGCCCTAAGCAGGTCATTCCAACGGGTACATTCCTGAACCAGTTCCAGCCTTCTTTCATTCAGGATAGCCAGTGCCAGTGCACTTTGTGTGGAAGCTGTGGTATTGGGCAAATGGGCCCTGGTTCTGATCTGATTTAGCAATGTAATAGCAGCAGTGGTATTGCCCAGCTGGTTATTGGCTTCAGCAGCAAGCAAGATGATATCTGCCAGACGAATCACAACAAGGTTATCAATACCGTCCCAGCCATTTGCATCCGGATATTTGGAGATGAATGGTATTGGTGCGGCTGAATTCCATGCATTGGCAGGCATGTCAAATGCAGCATTGGCGATCTGCCAGTTGAAGGTAGCATTATAACGCACTTTATCTCCTGCAGCCTGAAATGCATTGATCAGGTCATAGGAACCGATATTCCTTTTGGGCCATCCGTCTGATGAAACATAATCAAAAATTTCAAGACCCCACCAACCATAAGGAGAGCCGCTGTTGCTATACTGTATCTCGAAAATGGATTCAGTAGTATTCTTATTACCCAAACCCCAGAGACTTGCAAAATCAGGAACCAATGAATAGTCCCCGCTGCTGATCACTTTATTGGCATAGGTCAAACAATCGGTATAATCACCCATCTGTGCATAGGTCTTGGCCAGTAAAGCATCTGCAGCTCCCTGTGTAGCCCGTCCATGCTGGCCATTATAGGGTGTTTGCGGCAATACACTATCCGCATATTTCAGGTCAGCCACGATCTGTGCATAGACCTGCGCTTTTGGTGTTCTGGCAGGATAATAATTGCCATTATTGGTTACAGACAGGATAAGCGGACAATCAGCCCATTCTGTTACCAGCCAGTAATATGCCATTGCCCTTAAGAAATAAGCTTCCCCCATGATCTGAGACTTTCGGTTGGTTCCTGCCCAGGCTGGATCATTGATTCCCGGAACATTATCTGTTACTGTATTCGCAGCAGTGATGTCTGCATACAATTCCTGCCAGTCACGCTGAATATTGGAATTGGAAGAAGTATAAGTGAAATTTTCCAGTGGCTGTTCTGCAGTGACATTGTCACTGTTTACATAACAATTATCAGATCTGCCATCTGTGTTCATATAATTATCATACTGATAGAAGTTTCCAGTAGGCAGCTTATTATATGCGCCGGTTAAAACATTCTCAGCATCAGTGGCATTCGAAAAGTTTCCTGTTGTTAGATTAGACTCAGGTGTCTTATCAAGAAAACTCTTATTGCAGGCAGCGAGCATCATTACGATGGCAGCGGTGCAGGCTATATATGATTTATTGATACCCATAATATTTTAATATTTTATAATTGTAAATTGATACCCAGCGTAAATGTCTTAGCTGCCGGGTAAGTTCCGTTATCAATGCCCAGTGCCATAAGTGAAGCAGAAGAACCTGCATTGGATGGCTGGTTATTGGTACCCTGTCCGAAACCATTGAGCTCAGGATAATATCCCTTGTACTTGGTTATCGTGAACAGGTTCTGTGCTGAAAAATAAAATTTCGCAGCTGAGATACCCAACAATTTCAAAGTGGCTTTGTCGAGCTGATAAGCCAATGTGGCATTACGTAAACGAAGGAAAGATCCGTCTTCTACATAATTGGATGCGATCTGGCTTTGTAGCAGGGCTGCATTGGTGGCATTGGTACTGCCATTACCAATGGCAGTGGGTATGCTGGTATTCTGACCGGCTTTTTCCCAGCGTGCCAGTACACTCGCGCTTTCATTGGTATATCCTACCAGGGCTTCTGTTTCCATCCTGGTTTCATCATACACCTTATTGCCATGAACTGCATCGATCAACAATGACAAAGTGAAAGCTTTGTATCGGAAGGTATTGGTAAACCCAAGGGTATATTTGGGTAATGCAGAACCCAAACTTGTTTCATTGGCACTGTATGCCATGTTACCGGTTTGTGGATTCACGCCCAGCGCCTGATATCCCCAGAATGTTCCCAGAGAGTAACCATCCTTGATGATCCCTGTATAAATAGGCGCTTTACTGCCTGCCACACTTACACCACCTGTTTGGAAAGAAGTGCTGGCATTAATGCCCTGTATCACATTCTTATTGAAGGACATATTGTAATTGATATTCCAGTCAAAATCTTTCTTTTTGATCACGGCAGCATCGATACCAAATTCAAAACCTTTGTTGATATCATATCCGGGTAAATTTAAAGCCGTAACAGCACCTCCGGTAGTTAGCGGAAGTTCTTCGGTAAAGATCATATTGGATACTTTTTTCTGATAATAATCAGCAGTGATCACTACACGGTTTTGTAAAAAACCGGCATCAAACCCAATATTGGTTTGCTTTGCAGATTCCCATTTCAGATTAGGGTTGCCGATTTGAGAGCTCGGACTGATACCCGGTGAAGCTGAACCTGCATTGAAAGTATAGGGCGAACCTGCACTTAATAAACTATATGATGGATACAGCATGGTATATGGAGGAAGATTTCCGGTTTCTCCCCATCCTGCCCTGATCTTCAGATCCTGTACCCAGGTCACGTCTTTCATAAACGCTTCATTGGACACTTTCCATCCGGCAGAAACTGCTGGAAATGTACCCCAACGATCATTGATACCCACACGTGAAGAACCATCAGTCCTGAGTGTGGCAGTCAATAAGTATTTGTCATAATAAGCATACATCAGCCTTCCAAAATAGGAATTGGTTGACCATTCATAATTGCTGCTGCTTACCTGAAAATTGCTGCTCGCACCATTCAAAGTTTGAACAGCACTGGTCGCAAAACCTTGTCCTGATTCATACGTCATTGCAATTTTTTCATCCAGTGCAGAAGTACCAGCAACAATGTTCAAAGAATGGTGACCAAATGTTCTGCCATACGTTAATGTATTATCCCATGCCCACCTGAATGTTTCAGATGTATTATCCTGTGCTGAACCATTTAAAGTAAGTCCATATAGATTGTTATACGGATTCAGGAACCAGTCGTATTTACTGTTTTCCAGGATCACATTAAACTGACTGCGGTATTTGATATTAAAGGGCAGTTTGATTTCTGTATAGAGATTTCCCAGCAGATTATTCGCAATGGTCTTATTGTTATTATTGTAGATATCAGAAAGCGGATTATCTCCTGAATAGAAATTACTGTATCCATATACGCCCGGATTCGGACTATTAGCAGGCATGGTAACCGGAATATATTCTGGTGTAACCAAAGCACTGATAACAGCACCACCGTTTTGAGTGGAAGCATTTTGAGGAACATTCCGCTGGTTAGACCGGTTATAACTGATATTGGCACCAACTTTCAGCCAACTATTTACACTTTGGTCAATGCTCAACTTTACTGAGTAACGTTCAAAATTGGACCCAACCATGATACCGTCCTGATTCAGATAACCTGCACCCAGGTAATAAGTGCCTTTTTCAGATCCACCTGACAAACCCATATTAACACCGGTTTGCATGGCATTATGATAAATCATATCCTGCCAGTTGTTATTGGTAGTATTGAGATTATAATAAGATGGTATTGTTGGGGCAGTTCCAAAAATTTCGGTTTCCAGGCCCAACCATTGTGTATTGTTCAGTACAGGGATCTTTTTAGTGATCTGTTGTTCGCCCGTATACACATTGACATCAAATTTGGTTTTTCCTTTGGTACCCTGTTTGGTGGTGATCATCACCACACCATTGGTAGATCCTGCAGCACCATAGATACCGGCAGCTGATGCATCTTTCAGAACACTGATCGTTTCAATGGTATTGGGATCAATAGAACGGATGTCATTGGCCAATACACCATCTACAACATATAAGGGTTCACCTCCATTGGGAGAACCAACGCCGCGGATCTTGATAGAAAGGTCACTACCGGGCATTCCATTGGGAACGGTTACCTGAACACCGGGCGCTTTACCTGTTAATGCTTCTGCAGCACTCACAATGGGTCTGCTGGAAATATCCTTTGTATCAACAGTTGTTATTGCAGAAGTGATATCCCTTTTTTTCTGGGAACCATAACCTACCACCACCACCTGATCTAATACCTTGAGAGAAGGCGTTAATTTGGTGTTAATGATATTTTCACCTTTCACCTGAATGTTCCTGCTTTCAAAGCCGATAAAGGAAAATTCAAGGGTGGCATTACGGTCTACCGTAATGGTGTATTCGCCATTATTATTGGTAGAAGTACCCATCTTACCGCCTTTTACAACGATATTAACGCCAGACAAGGGTTCACCGTTTTCACCGGTAACCCTTCCCGTAACCTTAATGGGCAGGTCCTGTTCGGCAACCGCATTGGACATTACCACGATCAGGTTATTGTCCAGAACCTTGTAATTGAGGCTGGTATTGAAAAACAATCTGTCCATTGCAATGCGTAAAGGCAGATTTTCAGCATCAAAATCCACTTTCAGCTTCAGGGATGGCAATTCCACATTATAGAGGAATCTGACATCACCATTTTTTTCAATGCTGTTGAGGATTTTCTTGATTTCTGTCTTCTGGACCTTCAGATTTACTGTCTGTCCAAAAACACCGGCATGTAACTGATATGCCGAAAATAAGGTAAACAAGATGGCAAGCTTCATAACCAGAAGAAATTTAAATAATCCATTGGCATGGCCTGACCCCCGAAGAGGTACATTTTTTTTCATACATTTGTTTTTTAGGGTTCTACAATAGGAAGCCGCTCACGCATCTCTCAAACATGCAAGCTCTTCCATTTAAATCCTTATTTCGTCGGGGAATGTTGCCGCATTTCCCGATTTTTATTTAAGCAGTTCTGATAATATTTGTTTCGTTGCTATATTCCTTTCAATAGATCTCAATTTCATTTCCATTTATCGAATATTTAAACCCTGATGTCAGCTGCAGGGCTTGTAATGCCTGTTCAATATTTTCATTCTCAAATACACCATGCAACCTGCATTGTCCTGCCCTCCTGTTTTTAAAATGGATGCTTACATTGAACCAACGCTCCATCTTTTTAGACAATTCCTCAAAACTGTCTCCATCAAAAATGAGTTTATTATAGACCCAGGCCGTTTCAACAAGGGCTGTATCTGGCTTATCTCTGGGCAAAGTGGTGATGACCATCGTATTTGGTGGAATCACTGTATTCTCGGCAGTTTTATGCCTTGTATCGGTGCTGGATTTTGTAATACGCTGATCCGCTTTATTGAAGATCAATTTTTCATGAGGCCGCATAATAACCTTGGGTGAACCCGGTACATTCTTATTCTCTACCTGTATCATTCCACGCAATAAAGTAGTTTCAATGGTGGATTCACCTTCATAAGATTTAACATTGAACATGGTACCCAAAACCCTGATATTGATGCCTGAAGTATGCACGATAAAAGGATGCCTGGCATCATGGACCACATCAAAGAAGGCCTCACCTTCTAATGTCACCTCCCGGATACTATCACCGGGATTAGAATCATAGATCAGTTTACTGCCCGAATTCAGCCAGGCAGATGAGCCATCTGGAAGTATCATTTTGGAACGGGTACCCGAACGGGCCCTGATTTCAGTGCTGGGGGCAATGCCGGCTACCTGAGATTCCTGTTTAGCAGGTTTATACAGTAGGTAACCAGCAATGACCAGCGTCATCACAACAGCCGCTACAGCGATTCTTTTAAAAAGGAAGGCTTTTTTTGCAGTTAATACGTAAACGTCTGTTTCAATATTTTCCAGGATCTGATCATTTTCAGCCTGTTGTATGATATACTCAAAATGCGCATCATAAAGTTCTCTTTCTGATAAACTGATGCCTGTATTCTTTTTGACCCAGAATTGCTGCAGTATTTCAAAGAAATACTGATCCTCAGGGTGCTCTTGCAAATGTGCATGCAAGGCTGCCTGCTCACTTAACGAAGCTTCTCCGGCTA
>Ga0364887_10362_pt1 | contig 25004 bp, 21 predicted proteins | sample ExccelJu500001D4_4_FD_206924 | JGI IMG/M metagenome (GOLD analysis project Ga0364887, IMG submission 206924) | Enriched cells from Trout Bog Lake Hypolimnion, Wisconsin, USA - BchlTB.July23.5000.01.D4 | ecosystem: Environmental > Aquatic > Freshwater > Lake > Hypolimnion/Profundal zone | place...
TGCAACAAAGCTGCAGTAAACACCGCATCGGGGTCGCACCGACCCGCCCGTTTTGCCAGATTGCGCGCCACCAAAGCACAATACAGACTATGCCGCCAAAAATGCTCCATCGACACCCGTGTGTTACTCAGCCCTTCGAACGAACTCGCCACCGAAGTAGCAAGTGCCAGACTGCGTATCTGACTTGTGCCGATGATAGAGACCGCCTTGGAAACCGTGTCGAGTATCATCATGATATTCAATCCGGACTACGTTTTCCACGTGAAGTTGCGCTGGTACATATTGCCAATATCCTGGCATTAATGGCGGAAACACACACACTTGATACAAACGATGTTTCCCCGATCGATCCTCGGGCTTGGACAGCCGTAGGTTTGAGTGCTGACCAACTGATTGAAGAGGTCGTGGTCGAAGCGCAGAAAGAAATTGCTGAAGCCGAAAAGTTATTTTTAGGTAAATAGCAGTTATGGCCGAATTAACCACCTCTCGTTTGTCTTTGTCGTTGCCCGGTTTTGAACACGTTAAACGCGGATGGCACGAAGCCTATGCTGCGTATGCGGCAAGATTGAATCCGGGCGAATATTACGTGACAAAAAGTGACGAGGCTATTTATACCACTTTAGGTTCCTGTATCTCGGCATGCATTCGTGATCGGATCAGCGGCGTGGGGGGGATGAATCATTTTATGCTGCCAGCATCTGTGGATGGAGGTAGTTGGAAAGCCGCGGGACTAGGGTCGGCTACCCGCTACGGAAATTTTGCGATGGAGCATCTAATCAATGAGATTTTGAAGAATGGCGGGATACGACAAAATCTGGAAGTTAAATTGTTTGGTGGAGGACGCATTATTGCCAACATGACCGATGTAGGGCAACGTAACATCGATTTTGCCCATGATTATATTCAGACCGAAGGATTGCGAGTCGCCTCCGAGGATGTGGGAGACGTCTACCCGCGTATGGTTGTGTATTTTCCTACATCCGGAAAGGTTCGAGTCAAGCGTCTGCGCTCATTGCATAACAATACCATCATTGAGCAGGAAACACAGTATCTCCAAACGATAGAGAAAAAACCGGTTAGCGGTGAGATCGAGTTGTTCTGATTTGGCAGAAATAGGCCTGGGGAAATGAAATGAAATCCTGGTGGTACAAACTTTCGCTACACAATAAATTGCAAATCCCGCTTCAGCTTATGTTGTTGTTGGTGCTGGTTGCCGCCCAAATTTGGGGAATGAAAGAGTTTAAAAATGATATGTATCAGGATGTAGAGGAAAGCGCCTTTAGCAATGCTACGCAAGCATTTCTAGGGCTTAATTCGATGATGTTGACCGGTAATATCAGTCAGCCGGAATTACGTGCTATTTATTTCAAAAAAATGGCGAATCAGGGGGATGTCAAAGATTTTTATCTGGTGCGCGGCCATTCCTTGCAGGAACAATTCGGCGCGGGTTTGGCGGAAGAGCAGCCGCGAGATGAGTTGGATAGAAAGGCGATCTTAACTAACGAGGTGCAAATACAGCACATCACTACCGATAAACCGGCATTTCGTATGGTTGTTCCATTTGCAGCCACACATGATTTTCATGGTACCGATTGTTTGCAATGCCATCAAGCACGGGATGGTGAGGTGATCGGGGCGGTCAGTATTACAATCAGTCTGCAAGAGAAATATGACGAGCTATACAAGATGCGCATCGTATTTAGTCTGGGACAGATACTGCTGCAAATTTTGTTGTTTTTCTTCATTGCATTTTTGATACGCAAAGCAATCGCTACTGTCATTAATCTTGAAAAAACGATTTTGAGCATCAATGTCGATGGGGATTTTAGCCGTCGCGTTGGAATTGAAAGTGACGATGAAGTTGGCCATATAGCTCGGGTGTTCAATACCTTTTTGCAACGCATGAGTGAATTAAAACAAGACTTGAGCGACAAAGTGACCGCGCTTGAGATGTATCGCGACGGCAGCGAGCAAGAGCAGCGAGTAGCGGCAAGATACATGAACAAGCTGATAGCAGTGGATAAGCTGAAAGATCCGGCGGTACAGTTTTATTTGAAACCTGCGGAGAATTTTAGCGGGGACTTGATAGCGATGGCGCGTACGCCGGATAACCGGTTGCACCTGTTGTTGGCAGACAGCACTGGCCACGGACTGTCTGCAGCGTTGGCAGCAATGCCGATGATACATCCTTTCTACTCGATGACCAGTAAAGGATTCACTACTTCGACCATTGCCAAAGAGATCAATAAAAAAGTTTGGGAATCGCTGCCGGTCAGTCATTTTGTGGCGGCGATTATCGTATCGATAGATGCGGTTAGTCACATGGTCGAAGTTTGGAGCGGGGGGTGCCCTCCGCCCTTTTTGCTGAATAGTGAGGGTGAGTGCGAATATCAATTTAAACCACGGCATCTGGCGATGGGCATTCTTCCGCCAGAGCAATTTGATGCCTCGGTTGAGTATTATTCTTATGAGGGAGGGGGGAAAAGTCTGGTGATGTTCTCCGACGGCGTGATCGAATTGGAAAATGGAGATCGAGAGCAATTCGGGCTGGCGCGATTGTTACAAGTGGTTCACGTTTCCGATATGAGGGTACGTTGGGAGAGGACTATTCAGGCAATAGAGCAGTACTGCGGAGCTAAATCTTCCGGCAACGATGATATCGCTTTGATGATGGTGCAATGCGAATCAGGGGAGTCTTTCACCAAGCGGAAAGTTAATTCAGAGCTGCCGGGACAGGAGCAAATCGAAGGCAATGCAGTGTGGCAGTTTGTCTTGACACTGACCATGCAACAGATAAAAAAACTGGATGTGGTGCCGCTACTGCTGGATATCGTGCAGCAGATCGAAAAGGACAAAGAGCGTGGCAGCGAGATATTTATGGTGTTATCGGAGATGTTTAACAACGCGTTGGATCACGGCGTATTGAAGCTGGACTCCACTTTGAAGCATCATGAAGATGGAATGGAAAAATACTTTGAAGAGCGATCCATTCGGCTTGCCAACACTGAGACCGGGTATGTTCAACTGAATTTGAAGAAAATAGTCAACACCGATGGAAGTGCATTCTTGCGCATTCGGGTGACAGATAGCGGGGATGGTTTTGATTTCCGGCAGGTGTCCGATAAAGTTGCCACGAATACGCAACGTTACGGCCGTGGTATTGCGCTGTTGTATCACGTTTGCCACAAAGTAGAATTTTCCCACGGTGGCTCGGAGATATTGGTTGAATTCGACCTCCCCGATGTTGTTGATAAATCGGTATTACCCCGTGTTTCGTGGAATGCGGGGGAGGGTATCTAAGAAAGCTAAATGCGGCATAAACTGCCTGCTATTTACGGGATTGGATAGCTTCCCATCCTTGATAATAGTCATGACCAATGGAGTAGTGAAGTCATGGCAGAAGACAGCGATCTAGAAAAAACAGAACAGCCCTCGCAGCGGCGCCTAGATCAGGCGCGTGAAGAAGGTCAGGTTGCGCGTTCGCGAGAGCTCTCTACATTTACAGTATTGATGGCTGGCGGCGCAGGTCTGTGGCTGATGGGGGCTTCGCTGTCGGACAAACTCATCAAGTTGCTTCGCGAGGGGCTGACTTTAGACTCCGATATTATTTTCAAGCCCGAATTACTGTTGCCACATTTGCATAATCTGTCGTTAGAAGCCGTGATGACATTTTTGCCATTTTTACTTCTGTTGTTGGGGGTGGCCACATTCTCGCCATTGTTATTGAACGGATGGCTGTTCACCTTTAAGCCGCTTGTCCCCGATTTTTCCAAACTCAATCCGGCTACAGGCATCGGCAGAATGTTTTCTGTGCATAGTCTGGTCGAATTGGGAAAGGCGCTGGCCAAATCACTGCTAGTGGGCGGCATTGGTACTTGGGTGATCTGGCATAACCGGGATAATGTTCTTTTGCTGGTAAGCGAGCCGCTGGTACAGGCTATTCCGCATTTGGGCAATGTGATGTGGGCATGCTTTGCCACCATTATGGGCGGGATGTTACTGATTGTTGGCGTTGATGTGCCGTACCAATTGTGGGAACACAATAAGAAGTTGAAGATGACCAAGGAAGAAGTTCGCCGCGAAGCCAAGGAAAGCGAAGGCGATCCGCACGTCAAGGCCAAGATCCGCAGTATGCAACGTGAGATGGCTCGCCGCCGCATGATGGCAGAGATTCCGACGGCGGATGTGGTCGTAACTAACCCGACCCACTTCTCGGTGGCATTGAAATATACCGAAAGCGGCATGGGGGCACCGGTGGTGGTAGCCAAGGGTACTCACCTGATGGCGGCCAAAATTAAGGAAATAGCCAAAGCGAATAATGTGCCTATTCTGGAAGCGCCGCCGCTAGCCCGTGCTTTGTACAAGCACACGGATCTGGGTCAGGCTATCCCTGAGGCGCTGTATACCGCCGTTGCTGAAGTGCTGGCCTACGTCTACCAGCTGCGTCGTTATAAAACCAGCGGTGGCACGTATCCGAAAGAGCCGCTTGAGTTGCCGGTTCCGAAAGAATTGGATCCCTATACGGCCAATCCTGAACTAGCGGCGGAGTAATTGTAGTTAAGGGCTAAGTGGAAGGGTAAAGCAGTCTCTCAGAATAGGGGGGTGAGGGGTTTACTCTTCCCCTTTATCCCTTTCTTCTCTCTTCTCCCCGAGTCTTTTCCGGCAAATAGCCGCCTAAATCCCCCTCTATTCCTCCCCTCGCTTTTTGCTGAAGTTCCGATAATAGGCTAACTAAAAAACCTATTTGGACTGTGTCCGGTGATACAGATTCAACAGGAAGGATACGGAAATGAATTTCTTACGCTTACTTCAGGATACGTTCAAACGCTTTGGTTTGCGCAGTATGGCGGGGCCGATTCTGATCGTGATGATTTTGGCGATGATGGTTTTACCGCTCCCTCCTTTCTTGCTGGATATCTTGTTCACTTTCAATATCGCCATGGCGATCATGGTATTGCTGGTCAGTATGAATACGCTGAAGCCGCTCGATTTCGCTTCCTTTCCGACAGTGTTGTTGATTTCCACCTTACTGCGCTTGTCGCTTAACGTTGCTTCGACCCGCGTTGTGCTGTTGCAAGGCCACACCGGCCCGGATGCGGCGGGCAAGGTGATCGAGTCGTTCGGTCACTTCCTGGTTGGTGGAAATTACGCAGTCGGTATCGTGGTGTTTGCGATTCTGGTGGTTATCAACTTCATGGTCATCACCAAGGGTGCCGGACGTATCGCTGAAGTCGGCGCACGTTTCACCTTGGATGCGATGCCGGGCAAACAAATGGCGATTGATGCCGATTTGAACGCCGGGCTGATTGGCGAAGATGAAGCCCGCCGCCGCCGTGCCGAAGTGGCGCAAGAAGCCGACTTCTACGGGGCGATGGACGGTGCAAGTAAATTCGTTCGCGGCGATGCTGTTGCCGGCATCATCATTCTGGCCATCAACTTGGTGGGCGGCTTCGTGGTCGGCGTGTTGCAGCACAATCTTGATCTGGCAATGGCCGCCAAAACCTACACCCTGTTGGCAATCGGTGATGGCTTGGTTGCGCAGATTCCTGCATTGGTAATTTCGACTGCAGCCGGTTTGGTAGTAAGTCGTGTGACCAGCAATGAGAACATCGCCCAACAACTGGTCAAGCAGCTTTTTGCCAGCCCGCAAGTGATGATTTTAACTGCGGGTATCGTCGGCATGATGGGCATGATTCCCGGTATGCCGCATTTGGCCTTTTTGTTGCTGGCGGGGGCGATGGGTTGGTTTGCTTACTTCATATTGAACCGTGCCAAGAAAGAACTGGAGCAGCCCGTGGTGGAAACGGTTACGACCGTATCTTCCGAGGCTCCGGAAGCCAGTTGGGAAGATGTGGCACAGGTTGACGTGCTGGGCTTGGAAGTGGGCTATCGCATCATTTCTCTGGTGGACAAGGCGCAAGATGGTGATCTGTTGCGTCGCATCAAAGGTATACGCAAAAAATTCACTCAGGAAATGGGGTTCCTACCTCCGTCAGTACATATTCGTGACAATCTGGAACTCCGTCCGAATGCTTATCGCATCACGCTTAAAGGTGCAGAGATCGGTACCGGCGAGGCATTCCCAAGTATGTTTCTTGCAATCAATCCGGGTAACGCAAACGGTATGTTGGCGGGAATGGAGACAAAGGATCCTGCATTTGGATTGCCTGCAACCTGGATAGAAGCCGAGTTTCGTGAGAGTGCACAAGCGATGGGCTACACCGTGGTGGATGCCGGAACCGTCGTGGCGACCCATATGAGCCATCTGATCCATACCCATGCGGCCGAACTACTGGGACGTCAGGAATTGCAACAGTTGCTAGACCATGTTGCCAAGGTTGCGCCCAAACTCATTGAGGATCTGGTGCCGAAACTGTTGTCATTATCGACGGTACAAAAGGTTATGCAGAACTTGCTGGACGAAGGAATGCATATCCGTGATATGCGCACGATTCTGGAAACATTGGTGGAACATGCGACCCGTACCCAGGATGCTGTGGTGTTGACCGGCCTGGTACGAGTGGCGCTTGGGCCTGCCATCGTGCAGCAGTTCTATCCTTCGGCGCAGGAATTGCAGGTTATCGGTATGGATAAAGAATTGGAGCACGTGTTGTCGCAAGCGATACAGGCGGGTGGTGGTTCAGCTATAGAGCCTGGTTTGGCTACAACGTTGCTGCGCGAGGCGCAGAACGCGGCACACAGCCAAGAACAATTGGGCTTGCCAACAGTGTTGTTGGTGCCGGGACAGATTCGTGACCTGTTGGCGCGTTTCTTAAAACGTTCGTTGCCACAGCTCAAAGTTATTTCACATGAGGAAGTGCCGGGATTCAAAACGGTTAGGGTTACATCTTTGGTAGGGGGTAGAGCATGAACGCAAGAAAATTTATCGCAGTGAATTCGCGTGAAGCACTCAAGTTGGTACGTGCCGGCCTGGGGGAAGACGCAGTTATTCTTTCCAATCGTAAAGTTCCCGAGGGCGTGGAGATCGTGGCAATGGCTGGAGCCGAATTGTCCCGTATAAGCGAAACGCGCGTGAACGAACCCAAAGTGAAGACAACAAAATCGGCTCCACCGGTACTGACCAATCAAATATCGAGCCCGGCGGCGAATCAGGCCGCAGCGTTGGGTGCCAAGATATTGGACGCCAATACAAAACGCGAAGTCGTGGCGGCAAAGCAAGAGGACGTGTTGATCAATTCATTGCCGGATCAAACCGGCATGATGAGCGAGATCAAGACGATGCACAGCATGATGCAGGAGCAATTGGCATGCATGGCATGGGGCGATATGCAACAACGCGATCCGAAACGCAGCACGCTGATGCGTGAGATGATCAATGTCGGATTCAGCCCTGCATTATCGCGCCAGTTACTCGATAAAATGCCGGCCAATGGAGATAAAGCCTGGGTGAGACGCATCCTCGGACATAATATTTCCGTGGCAAGCGCGGACGAGGATGTGGTCAAACGCGGTGGCGTTTATGCTTTGGTGGGGCCGACGGGGGTTGGTAAAACAACCACGACGGCCAAGCTGGCAGCACGTGCCGTGGTAAGGTATGGTGCCGATAAAGTTGCACTTATTACTACAGATAGTTATCGTATCGGCGCGCATGAACAATTGAAAATCTACGGCAAGATCCTTGGCGTGGCTGTGCACGCTGTGCGCGATACAGAAGATCTCAAGCTGACTTTGTCCGGCTTGAAACACAAACATCTGGTATTAATCGACACGATGGGTGTGGGGCAACGCGACAGCCGCGTGGCAGGACAGGCTGAGATGCTAAATGCTGCCGGTGTGCAACGCTTGTTATTGTTGAATGCCACCAGTGCGGGCGGTACGCTGGATGACGTTGTGCGCATGTATCATGGTGCTGGCGTGGTTGGCTGCATTGCAACCAAATTAGACGAAGCGGTAACTTTGGGAACCGTGTTGGATGTGGTGGTGCGCCATAAGTTGGTTATGCACTACATTGCCAGCGGACAACGTGTACCCGAGGACTTGCATGAAGTAAACTTGGACTATTTATTGCACCGTGCCTTTAAAGTGACTGCAGCTCCAAGCGCATTTGAAGTGCAGGAATTAGAATTCCCGGCCTTTATGGCGGGGTCGGGCGTGGCTCCGTCGGCGCGTGCTGAATATGCGGCCTGATAACTTAAACGATATGCCATCACTGTGCTCAGATCAGGCTGAAGGATTGCGCCGGTTGCTGGCGCGCTCTTCAGCACGGGTTGTGGCTGTGGTTGGCGCTCGAAGCGGTTTGGGTTCAACCAGTGTGGTGATCAATCTGGCTTCGGCATGGGCAGGTGCCGGTAAAGATGTGCTTATTCTGGACGAGCACATTTCGCAAAATAACGTGGCCAATACTCTGGCGCTTAAGCCCCGTTACGATCTGCTTAATGTGATACGCGGGGATAAGACACTACGTGAAGTCATTTTAAGGGGAAACGACGGGACGCAGATATTGCCGATCGCACGTGCCATGCAAACGATTCCTATGCTGCGGGAAAGCGAGCGCGATAAGCTGCTGGAATTGTTAACGCAGGCAGCCAAGGGAGCAGATGTGGTGCTGGTTGATGCAGATGCACGGGAAGAGCACTCTGTTTGTGCGAGTCTGTCCAGTAATGAGCCATTGATGCTGGTGTTGAACGGTACCGCAAAAGGAATCACTGAAAGTTATGCCACGCTCAAACAAATGGCGTTGCAAAATGGACGGCAAAATTTCGATATTGTGGTCAATAAAGTTAATAATGAATGTGAAGCCAAGGCAATTTTCGATAATATAGCGCGGGTGGCATGGCAGAATTTACGGGTGCGGATGGAATATATGGGATATATTCCGGTTGATGAAAAGCTTAAGCGTGCGACACAATTATGCCGTCCGGTTTTGGAAGCTTTCCCAAACGCACAAAGTTCTGTTGAGTTTGGTGAATTGGCGCAAAATTTGATTCATACAAAGATGGTCGTCGATGAAGAAGTGAGCGGTTTGGCAAGAGTCATGCAGCGCTTGATTCGGCAGGCACGCCCTATTAATAACGTGGTATCAGCTATCACATGAGAAGTAATGTTAACGCTATGTATACGGCAAGCGGAATAAGCGATAAAGAGGAATGCCTCAAAGAGTATGCGCCTTTGGTGAAGCGCATCGCTCACCATATGATGGTGAAATTGCCCAATAGCGTTGAGGTTGATGACCTGATTCAGGCCGGTATGATGGGTTTGCTTGATGCGGCAAGTCGCTATGATGAATTTCGTGGGGCGCAGTTTGAGACCTATGCGGCACAGCGGATACGCGGTGCCATGCTGGATGAATTGCGCGGTGCGGATTGGCTGCCCAGAAGTATGCGCCGTGATATGCGCCGAATCGAGGCCGCGATCCATCGCTTGCAGCAGCAATTGGGTCGCGCGCCGATAGAGTCGGAGATCGCCAAAGAATTGGCTATCTCATTGCCGGAATATCAGCAGATGTTGCAAGAGGCCCGTGGAGCCCAGTTAGTCTATTACGAAGACTTTCACGATGAAGATACCGAAGATTTTTTTGAACGCCATGAATTTGATAATGATGCGAACCCGCTTTCATTATTACAAGATGAGCGTTTTCGAGTGGCACTGATCGAGGCGATCGATCACTTGCCGGAACGTGAGCGGTTGATGATGGCGTTGCACTATGAGCAGGATTTGAATTTGCGCGAAATTGGAGAGGTGATGGAAGTGAGCGAATCTCGTGTATGCCAATTGCATAGCCAGGCCGTCGCCCGTTTGCGCAGCATGTTAAAGGGGCATTGATGTGATGGATAAGCTAAGTTTATTCGGACTGCTCATCGCCTTTTCCGGGATTCTGGGAGGGCAGCTGTTGGAAGGTGGCTCGGCCACGGTTTTGCTGCAACTGGCGGCTTTTCTCATCGTATTCGGCGGCACGCTTGGTGCAGTCATGCTACAAAATCCATGGCAAGTATTTATCACAGGGATCAAGATGGCTCGTTGGGTATTCGTTACGCCCAAAATCGATCTACAGGGCTTGGTCTATCAGTTGACTGCCTGGAGCAGTTTGGCCCGCAGAGAAGGCGTGCTAATGCTGGAAGGGCAGATCAAAACCATCAAAGATCCGTTCGTTGCCAAAGGGTTGCAATTGTTGGTGGATGGGAATAGCGCGGAGAAAATCCGTGAGGTGCTGGAAGTCGATGTGAATGCCTATGAATCTGTGCGTTGGGAAGGTGCCCGAGTATGGGAGGCCGCCGCCGGATATTCGCCAACGATTGGGATTATGGGAGCCGTGCTGGGTTTGATCCATGTGATGCAAACTTTGGGTGAGCCTTCAAAATTGGGTGCGGGAATCGCGGTCGCGTTCATTGCCACATTATACGGAGTGGGCTTGGCCAACTTGGTATTCTTGCCTATCGCCGGTAAACTAAAAATGCTTATGATGCAACAACTGGTAAGGCGTGAGATGTTGATTGACGGTTTGGAAATGATCGCCAATGCAGAGAATCCCCGCTTTATCGAAAGTAAACTCAAAGGTTATATTTCTTAACCGGCATGGCGATTATGAATAAGTATTCGTTGTGTCGCTTTCCTTCGCCGCCACTCCTTTCCGGAAATATTTTTTTCTTGAACTTCATCCTCAAGCGGGTGCGGACACAAGAGAGAGATGCCGGTCTTATTGCGCGAGTTTAGTCTACCGTGGCATTTCGCAGAAAAAGAGTCATTCGCGATAATCATGAGCGTTGGTTGGTTTCCTACGCGGACTTCATCACATTATTGTTTGCATTTTTTGTGGTGATGTATGCGATCTCTTCGGTAAACGAAGGCAAATACAAAACTTTTGGTGTGTCTCTGGGCAATGCGTTTGGTATCAGTCCGCCAACTTCCAGCGAGGCCAGCGTGGTTCGCATGACCGAAGAGGAAAAGTATTTGAAGTCGATCGTAGATCGGCGCAATGCCCGGTTGGCGGAACAGCAGCGCAAACAAAATGAGCGCATGCAGCAGCTCGTCAACACACTCAATAAGGCGATGGATAGCTTTGTCAAAAATGGTCAGATGACTGTTTCTCAAACCAGCCGTGGGGTTATGCTGGATATCAATGCCAGTACGTTGTTTGCCCAGGGAGATGCGGCGCTGTCTTCGGCAGCAGAAAAAACGCTGGCAGATGTGGCTAATCTGCTAATCGACGGGGAACAGTCCATCGAGGTTGAAGGGCATACGGATAATTTACCCATCAACAGACCGATATATCCTTCAAACTGGGAGTTATCTTCGGCACGGGCAAGCAGCGTGGTGCGATTGTTCATTGATCAGGGTATCGCAGCCAAGCGGTTGACGGTGGTTGGCTCGGCGGATAATCATCCCGTGCTAAGCAACGATACCCCGGAAGGACGTGCACGTAATCGGCGCGTAACGATCACGGTATTGACGCCAGACTTGGATCGGGCCACGGCATCTCCTTCGGGTGGTAATGAGCCTGCTGCTAGCAGCGTGATTTCTGACTCTTTCTCAGTACCTGTGAAACCATAAAAGCCCCCCGAAAGGGTGCGGGCAAGATGTGCTTCAATTATGTACTCTCTCTATTGCTATTTGATCGGGTCAAATGATGACTCTATGATGCATAGGAGTTTCAATCGGATCGCCGCCAGTTTGAAAAATGAACAGTCCGGCGAAAAAACTCAGCGTTGCGATGAAGATACTGGCAAAGAATGCTGTCCAGAATCCGGATACTTTAAAACCGGACACAAGCGAGGAAACCAGAAGCATCATTAGTGCGTTGATCACGAGCAGAAAGAAACCAAACGAAACCAGCGTCAACGGGATGGTCAATAATATAACGATAGGCTTGATGACGGCATTGGCTATGCCAAGCAAGAGCGCAGAATAAATCAGCGACGATTTATTTGTAAACTTCAAACCGTGAAAAAAGTGACTTGCTAGCCATAGCGATACGGCTGTTAATGCGCAATGAGCAGAAAATTCAATAATGTCACTTATCATACGTGTAAGTATAACTCTGCAGCGTTATGCTTAAACGAGTTATTCGCGAACACTATTCAATCTGGCTATATATATTTCAGGCATACATAAACTCAGCCGACAGTTTTCTCTATCGGCTGAGTAATCATGCTACTAGACTAGCCTTAACGCAACAGAGTCAAAACGCTGTTAGGCGATTGGTTCGCTTGAGCCAACATCGCCGTACCTGCTTGTTGCAGAATTTGAGCACGGGTCAAGTTGGCTGTTTCAGCCGCAAAGTCAGTGTCCATGATACGGCTACGGGCAGCAGATTGGTTTTCCGATGCGATCTGCAAGTTGTTAATAACCGACTCGAAACGGGATTGCACAGAACCGTAATTGGCACGAGCCGAGGCCACGTTGGCGATATCAGCATCCAACTTGGCAATTTCAGCCTGAGCCGAGGCAGAAGTATCGCCCAGTGAGACAGAAGTCGGAGCGATCGCAGCCGGAGTGCTGATCGAGATGCTGTCAACGCCAGTCGTGCTGTTCGCACCCACTTGGAACACTTGGTTCACCGGTTGAGAAAGCAGTTGGATGTTGTTGAACGAAGTCGCTTGGATGACGCGCGCATTTTCAGCATTGAGCTGGGTGAATTCGGCATTGATCGAGGCGATATCCGAGTTCGAAGTGGCGTTGGCACCTTGTACGGCCAGTTCGCGCATACGAGCCATGTTGCTTTGGATCGCACCCAAAGCACCTTCGGCTGTCTGAGCGAGTGAGATACCGTCGCTGGCATTACGCACCGCTTGGTTCAAGCCGCGAATCTGGCTTTCCATCCGGGAAGCGATCGCCATCCCTGCGGCATCGTCCTTGGCGCTGTTGACACGCATACCGGAAGACAAGCGTTGCAAAGAAGTGTGCAACGCGCCTTGAGATGAATTCAAGTTACGTTGCGCATTCAGGGACGCAAGGTTGGTATTGATATATGAGGGCATTTTAATTCTCCTTTTGACTCTATTTGCACATCCGGCTCAATTGCCGTTTACTTCGGTTTGCCCTTGTCTCCAAGCACATCAACCTCGGTTAGTAGTGTTATCGGCGCTTTTGGAGAAATCTTAACGGTTGGCTCAAAATATTATTATTTAGCGCTATGGAAAGAGTATTAGGTAACTATCTGACTTTGTCCTCGCTGTAATATTTATAGCGGCCTGCGATTTGATAATAGGCTATTTTTCCCCACTTATTTACAGCTTATATTCGACACGCCTACCGATATACTTAGCCTTATGAGGATGGGCTAAGTACGCTTAGTACCTTGAGTTTGGAATCCAAGCAGCAGGAGAGGATATGCCTTCATTTATTAATACCAATATAGACTCTTTGAATACCCAGCGCAGTCTAAATGCGTCACAAGGTTCATTGAGTACTTCCACGCAACGCTTATCATCCGGATTGCGGGTGAATAGTTCTAAAGATGATTCTGCCGGCCTGGCGATTGCCTCACGCATGGAGAGCCAGGTTCGCGGTGCAAATCAGGCGATTCGTAACGCTAATGACGGCATATCACTTGCGCAGACGGCGGAAGGCGCTTTAGGAAACATCCAGAAGAATCTCGCACGTATGCGGGAATTGGCTGTACAGGGGGCGAATGCCACATCGAGTGCGGACATGGATTCGCTCAATACGGAGTTTACACAGTTATACGCCGAGAATATGCGGGTGATCGCGGGCACGACATTCAATAATATTCCCCTGCTGTCAAAGTCCGTAAATCAGACCTTTCAGGTAGGGGCAAATAGTACTGCAGGTGTGGATGAAATAACTATTGCAACGGCCGAACTGGTGCCAACTTCAAGCACGTTAGGAACAAACTCGACAACAGCCCAAGCTGAAATCAGCAAGTTGGATGCGGATCTTGCGACGGTGACATCATTGCGCTCCACTTTCGGTGCGGCAGAAAGCCGCTTTGAGTCGGTGATCACCAACTTACAAATTGTTTCCGAAAATCAAGCTGCATCACGAAGCCGCATTATGGATACGGACTATGCGGCAGAAACTTCTCATTTGACGAGAGGGCAAATTTTGCAACAAGCGGGAACGGCAATGTTGGCACAGGCGAATCAGTCGCCTCATGGTGTGTTGACGCTGTTGCGTTAAGCTTTTTAACGGCTTTGGAGGGCTATTGCGGGCGTGGCAATTAATGAACGCCGGTGTGTTTTATTCAGATCGCTTGTCTTGCAATCTCTTCTGGCTTTTATCACTTGTTAATCATTTCCTGAATTGTGTAACATATTCTTGTGTGCGACAGCGTACTGATAACCTCCAATAATCACAGGCAACATATCGGTGCAATATGGCGGCAAGCCTATTGCGATAGCCAACTCAATGATTTAAGGAGATGTACGATGCCTATCACCGATAAGTCCGCTCCCGCCAGTCGCATATCGATTTTAGTCAAGGGTAAGGTATCAGACACCTCAACCAGTGATTCAAAAAACAAGAGAAATAATTTAGGTGCGCAAGCCAAACAGCAGAAGGCATTGGATAATTTTTGGAACGGGCGAAGTAAGGATTCTCGCTAAAAGTGTTAATAGTGTGCGCGCATGAATTACAGAGAGCCGGAATAATGTTTATTCAAGAAATTCAGCACAGGAGTATTGAGCCATGCATTCTGAAAATTATATAGCGAAAAGCGAAATTGTTATTTCTTCCGGGGGCCATATCGATGATATTGAGCATTTGGCGTTGCCGGAAGCGATCCAATCATTTCCCGGGGCTCGCTATTTTGAGGAAATAATGCTCGGGCAGATTCTGCCTAAAGAAAGGCAAATTCCTAAACTACCTTAAAGTAGTCGCATCCGATCCAATATTTAGAGGGCTTTCAACAAAGCTTCAAATTGGTTGATTGGAACCGGCTTGCTGAAAAGATAGCCTTGGTAATGAGTACATCCCTTGTCGGAAAGACGCTGCAGCTGATCCGCTGTTTCTACACCTTCGGCAATAACTTCCAAACTCAGGCTGCCGGCCATCGCTATGATCGTGCGGACAATGGCTTTATCACTGACATCGGTGGCAAGATCGCGGACAAAAGACTGGTCGATTTTGAGCTGATCCAGCGGTAACCGCTTGAGATATTGCAAAGAAGAATAGCCCGTGCCGAAATCATCCAATGAGAACTGTACGCCAATCTCATTCAATGTGTTCATGGTGGCGATGGTATCCTCAATGCTTTCCAGTAGCAGACTTTCCGTTAGCTCTAACTTTAGCCGCTTCGGATTAATAGAATGGCGTTTCAAAACAGCTTGTACTTGGGCGGCAAAATCTGCCTGACGGAACTGCTTTGAGCTTACATTTACCGCCAAAACAAGGTCGCTGGTCAGTGAATTCTGTTGCCATTCGTGCAACTGGGCACATGCAGTCTCAAGGACCCATTGTCCAATGGGGAGTATCAAGCCGCTTTCCTCTGCCAGAGGGATAAATTGTACCGGAGGTATCAAGCCACGTTCAGGGTGTATCCATCGAATCAATGCCTCGGCACCTAACGGACGATGTGTGCTACCGACTTGGATCTGGTAATAAAGCTGGAATTCGTGTTTCACAAGAGCTGTACGCAATTCATCTTCAAGAGTAGCTCTTGCATTGATCGTTTCCTGCATTTGCGGATCGAAGAAGCGTAAAGTATTTCTGCCCGCTTTTTTTGCCTGATACATGGCGATATCAGCTTGTTTCAACAGCTCTTCGATTGATTGTTGCTGATTGCTGAACAGGGTGGCACCGATACTGGGAGTACTAAGATATTCCTGATTTACAAGTTGATAAGGTTGATTCAGGGCGGCGAGAATCTTTTCGGCGATAGATTCTGTATGCGCTGCTGCTTCGATAGGTTGTTCACTAAGACCTTCCAACATCACAATAAACTCATCCCCGCCTAAACGAGATACGGTATCGCCTTCACGAACACACGTTAGCAGTCGTTGTGCAACCTGTTGTAACAGCAAGTCACCCATATCATGCCCGAGAGTATCGTTGAGGGTTTTAAAATTATCCAAATCGATAAACAGGAGCGCTCCTTCCTTGCCATTTCGCAGGCTGGCAGCTAATGCTTGTTTAAGTCGATCCAGCAGGAGTCGCCGATTCGGCAAGCTGGTCAGTACATCGTAAAATGCTAGACTGCGAATCTCATCTTCCATGCGCTTGCGCTCGGTGATCTCTCGGCTGACGCCGTGAAATCCGGTTATCTCCCCGTGTTCGTCAAATTCCGGAGTCGAGAGTATTTCCGCCCAGATCGTTCTGCCATCCTTACAGCGTTGCTGGGCCACAATAGTCAGGGCGCCAGTCGGCCTAGAGTTCTTTCTTTGCTGCATGGCATTTTTTACTGCGGCAACTCCCTCGTCGGTCATCATTTCAAAAACATGTTTACCTATGACTTCGTCAGCCCGATAGCCTCGCAGTCGTTCATCTGCCGGACTGATATACGTAAAGCGATTTTCGCGATCTTGACGCCAGACAACATCAGATACGCCTTCAGTCAATAGGCGGAAGTGAGCCTCGCTGTTGCGGATTTTCTCGGTCGCGATATTCTTTTCAATCGCAATACTGGCTAACCGTGCGGATTGCTCGATGATGGCGATGTCTGACTCACTGGGCGTATTGGCGGCAGAATGGTAAATGGCGAATGTGCCCAGCACTTGATGTGAAGACGAGAGTATCGGTTGTGACCAGCAGGCGCCCAAGCCGGCACGGCGGGCGAGCTCCTGGTAAGGTTGCCAGTAGGGATGCGTTGCAATATCTTCAACGATGACACGCTCTCCGGTGAATGCGGCCGTTCCACAGGAACCGACACCTATTCCGATCTCTACGCCATCAATGGCGGCATTATAGAAATCCGGCAAGCTGGGGGCGACACCATTGCCTAGATGCTTACCCTCGCTATCAAGTAACAAAATACTGCAAAGCATCGTGGGGTTGAGCTTTTCGACACCGTGAACAATAGCATTAAGAACGCCGGAGAGTGATTCATTGCTGGCTAGAAGCTCCAGCGTATCGCTGCGAAATTGTTCATAGTGCTCGGCATTCCTTCGCGCAGTTATGTCAGTAGAAACACCGCGTATTTCGATCTTATGCGTCTTCGTGTTTCGATAATAATTGGTAACGACTTCTGTCCAAATTGTTGAGCCATCCTTGCAAAGCTGCTCAATTTCATCGGTATAGAATATCCCGAAACTTTCGGCGCCGGACTCAAGTGCGGCAATGCGCTGATCGATCCTGTTCCTAACATAAGCAGCGCCTTCTGCGGTTAATGCAGCATCCATGGGTTCGGCCATGATCTCTTCAGGAGTATAGCCGCGAATCTTGAATACTGACGGGCTGACGTACAGAAAGCGCAGAGACTTCGGGTCGAGCGTCCAAATCACTTCTTTGGCATTTTCTGTTAGCAGACGGTATTTTTCTTCGCTCTCCTGCAGATCGCGATTCGTCGATTCGGAGAGAGCAAGTGCATCGCTGCGCTGGTACTGCAGTCGGATGCTGACGATGAGTAGCAAGGTGAGAGGAAGCCACATGCTGATCAAAATCGCGTAAACATAGGGTACGATTTCAATCCAGCTTGGTGTGGTTATGAAGGTAGATGAAACGATGTCTTTGGGAGGATTGAATGCGCGAAAGAGAAATAATATTGCGCCAACTGAAAATAGTAGCGCAGAGATCCGCTTTATCACTTTAAGCTGGAGTTCTCCGGCTCGCCAGAAAAATACGGCACAAGCGAGTAAAAATGGAACATAAATTATCGAAGTTCCAGCTACGCGAGTCGTGAGATCCGGTGCGAAAATACAGATTAAAAAAACAATCCCTGTTGCTAGCCAGTGCCAATTGCGGTCAGGTGGAATATAAAGCAGGCTGCGTGTGCCGACATACAAAAAGCCAATGCCTAGAATAATTGTGGAATTGGCAATAACGATCGAGGCGAAATCCGGAATGGTTCCGCGCAAGCCGAGCAGCAGCATACCTATTGCCAGCAAAATAGTTGCCAAGGCCCAGTCGCGCAGTCCGCGTTCTTGCGGGACTAAGCGCCATAGCATCAGCGTGGCAAAGGCAAAGCCCGCAAAGCTCACCATGGAAATCAGGCGAAGCGTGTTTAGATCAAGCATGAAGAAACCCTATTCGTGAGGCTATATTTTATAGCTTCATACGTACTTAAGCTAATCAGGGTTTCGTGTCTTTTAACATCCACATAACATGAACAAAAGAATCTTGTAAATCGCTATGCAACGACATGATCAGATTTTCCAAATGCCCGCTATTGTGGTTGGAGTTACGCGCAAAGGTTTGAAACAACTGAATGACCATCGTTTCATTCAGCCCCTTGTTTTTGGCCGCGATACCGACTAGTAATACCTGAATGACGGAAAGATTACCGACCAGCTCGCGGTAAAGATTCAGATATGATCCGCGAGTAAAGGGAAACAGCCGCGTGAAGATCTGGTTGACCAGATAGTTTTCGAATATATATTCTTTGTTCTGAAAAAACGGACGATAGAACGCGGCGTAATTTTCCGCGTACTTGTGCAGCATGTCGTTATTGCCAGCCGCACTTTTATCGGCATCCAGACCCTCGAAGGCCGCTTGCAGGCATTCTTTGAACCGGTTAGAGGCTTTCCCCAGTGATTGGGAAATTAATTGTGCGACTATTTCAAGTTTGCGCGGGATGCTCGGTTCTATTTGTTCGAACTGCGCCTCGATCAGGCTAGGATCTGCGAGCATGCCGACAAATGATTCAAGAATGGGCATGAGCTCCGAAGCATTTGAGAATTTCTCGTCGGAGATGATTTTGTCCACCGATTCAAGCAAAAATCCCAATAACATGACCCTCGCGCCCAAACTGATCTCGCGAAATTGCAGGATGGCGATGATGACCGCACGGAAATCATCCAGCACGGCGATTTGTTGCGGGTCGCCATCGTTAAGCTGAGGAAAGCGATAAGAGGTGAAGGGCTTGTCATCAATCGAGGGTTCAGCTTCAATTAATCCGAATTGCATGGGAGCCGGATTCAACAAGATCAACCGTGCTGCTTCCGGGCAGGAAATACCGAGAGAATGCTCGCGCTGGCTGCCAAATTGATTGAGATAGCGGGGATAGAGTCGGCATGTGTCACTGAGCGCTGGCGCGCCCATGAATTTATGGATCGAGCAAAGTTTATCTTCCTGCAGAAAATGACAGCCTCCATCCGGTTTCATTTTCATCAGGCCATAATTGTTCTTATTGTCTGCGCTGGGTAGCGTATTTTTGCTTACAGCGAGTTTAAAGAGCGGAGCCAGTTCAGGCTGTGTGTTGATCTGATATTTTTGGAAAGTGTCGTAATCAATACTGACGTTCCACCAGCCGCTACAGCAGGTGTCTTCACATTGTGGGCCGATGCAATTGAATTTTGGATAGTAGTCCGGAACAGTGATATTTTTCATATTGAAATAACAGCTTCTAGATTGGGTTGAGAATTAAACCAGTGCGTGAACATGTGGCTATAGGCATCTTCTAATGCAAGGGCAAGACCACGGGCATCGCATAGCGGGCTAAGTGCCATCGCATTGCGTTGGGAGGGGCGCAGTTGTTTGCGTAGTTCGACATTTTTTGCAAGATCAATCACTTTATTTACATATTCAGCTTCCGAGTGAGCAATCCATTCATGGTGTCCGATAGCATTTAACAATGATGCTGCGAAACGCGAGCCAACATGTTTTCCCATCAAGTGAATAACGGGTACTCCCATCCACAGTGCATCGCAGGTTGAGGTTCCGCCGCCATGCCCGCCAACCGGATCAAGAGCGATATCAAGCCGATCATGTTGCGCCATGTAGTCGTTCCAATCGCTACCGGGTTGAAGGTCGATACGCTCCGCGACGATGCCATGCGAGGCAAGCTCGCTCAAGATGCGATTGCGATTGCCTGCATCAGCAAGCTCTTTGTTTTTGAGTAGCAAACGGGACGTTGGCAGCTCGTGTAGTATTTGTGCCCAGAGGCGCAGTGTATCAGGCGTGATCTTGCCCAAATTGTTGAAGCAGCCTAACCAGATAGTTCCATCGCTGGTTGGATGCCAATTGGGGACGGGTGCCTCGCTGATAGTCTTGTAAGAAAGCCAAACACGGGGGAGGCGCCAAATTTTCTCGCTGAACTGATCATCCAACTCGGGAGGAGTCAGTATCTCATCGCCGATCCAATAGTCCATTTCCGAGAGGCCGGTGCTGGCAAAATACAGATAGCTTGCCTGCACGGGGGCCGCGCGTCGCGCAAATACACCAAGACGATTGTGCGCGGAATGGGCGGAGAGATCGATTAGCACATCGATTTTGTCGGCTTCCATTTGTTCGCATACTTTCTCATCGGACATTGCCGCTATCGGTATCCAGTGGTCTACCAATTCATTCAGTCGTTCGGTAATGGCATCACGCGAACGATTGTTCGAGTAGGCGAATAGTTCGATTTTTGAACGGTCATGCAAGGCAAACAACTGTTCCATGAAATAACTGACGGCGTGTTTGCGAAAGTCACCTGAAATATAAGCGACTTTTAAACGTCTGCCGGAAAGAGGGGGGCGTATGAACTTTTTGCCACGTGCTGCATGTCTGACGTTGGCCGGCAAGCAGGCAAGCTCCCATCCGCGCGCCTGATTCAGATAATCCAAAGGAGACGTTACGTCGTGGTAGCTTTGAAGAAAAAGTAAATTGCTATATGCATTTGCATAGTCGGGTTTTATAGCGAGTGCAGTTTGATAACATTCAATGGCATTTTGTAAGCGGCCGCATGCACGTAGCGCATTGCCCAAATTGCAGTAACCCTCGACGAATTTTGGTTGAAGTTCAAGTGTTTTGCTATAGCTTGCAATGGCGTCATCAAGTTTGTTCTGCGCCTGTAAGGCGATGCCCAGGTTGTAATGTGCTTCGCTCAAATTCGGGCTGATCCCAATGGCGCGTCGATAACTTTCAATCGCACCATCAAAATTTTTCTGTGCCAGTAGTGCCGCACCAAGATTGCAATGTGCTTGCGCATACTCCGGGAAAAGCATGATCGCTTGCCGGTAACTTGCAATAGCCAAGTCGAATTGGCCTTGCGCACTCAGTGCCGCACCCAAGTTGAAATGCATTTCGGCAAGGTTGGGTGCTATGGATATCGCCTGCCGGTAACTTTCAATTGCCTGATCGACTTCACCCATTGCTTGCAGGGTGTGCCCCATATTACTCCATGTCGCAACATTATCCGGTGCCAGCGAGGCGGCAATGCGATAACTGGCGACGGCGGCCTGCGGTTGACCATGTGACTGTAAGGCATGCCCCAGATTATAGTGGTACACGGCATTATTGGATTCGATAGAAAGCGCTTTGCGGAAGCAGGCAATAGCCTCGTCGTATTTGTTCTGTGCCTGTAATACGGTTCCCAGATTGCAGTAATAATTCGGAGAGTGGGGTGCTATCTGTATTGCCTGATTGATAAGCTCTGCGGCCAGTGAATGGTTGCCGATCTGATGAGCGATCATGCCGAGCAGGTGCAGCGCATCCGGATGATTCGGGTTGGTTTTAAGCGCTTGCTGATACGCCGAGCTGGCTTGTGTCAGCTGTCCTGCCTGATGGTGAGCCAATCCGGTTTGTACGCACTGATTCGCAGTGTGCGCTGAAATGCTCGGGGTGGCGGGCTGTTTTTCAGAACAGCAATTCTTATGCTTACGCCCGCTCCCGCATGAGCATAGCTCATTGCGCTTTTGTTGGTTCATTTCTACTTTTTAGGCTGGCGCAAAGTGGCACGAATATTTTTTTCCAAAGATCGGATCGATCCGCCGGCGAGATGGCTGAAGGAAACCAGTAATTCGTCCCCGGCTTTGGCCTCTACAGGTTGTTGCAGGGGAAGCAGCAAATAATCGATCAGCCAGTCGATGGTGGATGAGTGCTCGGTATCGATGGCCAGTACGTTTTTGGTGATGAAACGCAAGGCGTTTACGGTGCCATCTTGTTCGATTTTAAAACTTCCCTGCCATGCGATCTCGCGCGATGTCGGTTGGGTAAAATCCAGTACGCTGTAGACTTCGGGCGCTGCCAATTCGATCGTGGCGGGCTGCTCGATTTGTCCGCGTTGAAACTGGATGATGGGCGCATAAAAGCCGGAGAAATTATAGTCTTGTTGTAAGGGCTGTACTGCCATGACGACGGCAGTGGGGATAAACACAGGCAGCTTGTCGCCGAAGCGTTGCCGATAGCGGGTCTTGAAAGCTTCGATTATTTCTACCTGCTTTTCGCGCAGCATGGCGACATGGATCATTTCGCAGATGACGACATCCACCGGTTCGGGTGGCAAGTATTCAAAAGCATCGGCATGTACAACTTCGACTTTGTGTCCGTTCGGGTTGAGTGCTAATAAGCGGCGCGATTCTGCAACCAGCACTGGGTTGAATTCAACGCACCATACTTTGCTGGCCGTTGCTGCCGCGAGACAGGAAAGCACACCTGTGCCGCCGCCAAGTTCCAATACTTTGGCGCCCTCGAAAACGGTGAATTCGATGGCAGCTTTAAAGTTGTCCATGCGATTTTTATCCGTCAGCATATTATGATGATAGTGCAACGGAATAAATTGTCCCAGGTAATGGTTTTCAGCCTCGTCATCGTGCAGGGTATGCATGGTGTAATGTACTCCGTGTAAAGTTACTGGTGGGTTGCTGCCACTTCCTCAAGTTGCATTTGTGTCACATAGCGTTGCAATAGAGTGGTTAAATGGCCATCCGGTTTGACAAATACGCAGCCGGCACGACGCATTCTTTTTCCTGCGCGCCCGCTCACATCAAATGCACTCTTGACCTGAACGGTCGCAGTTAGGGTGCCAATGCGGGGTAACTTTATTTCACAATTCGAAAAGGTACTTCCCGGCGTTAATTCGAGGTCGGTCTCCTGACAAACCAAGCCAACTCCGCCAACACTGAGGTCCATCACGGTCGCCTCATGTTTGAAATACGCCTGATTGGGCACCTGATTGATGACAAAGGTGAGCGGATTTTTTGGCCAAGTGGAAAGGCGGTAATAATCCCTGCGTTGCAGGCGTAACAGTTTAAGGGGGAGTGGTAGAAAGATCGCATTGTTCTCGTTGTAAGCACCCGGCAGAGCTTCTGTCGTGACAAATTGAACTTTTGCCTGATTGTGACTGCTGACGAAAATGATCTGATCGCTGTTGAGAATGTTGCGGTTATCTTGCGGCCTTGAGGGCGGATCGATCCAGATACCGTCTTCGGTCACGGCCAGCAACATGGTCAGGACGAAATTGCGATCACCGTTGTAATACAACGCGGCACGGGTATTGCGTGTATAAATCGTGCGCAGAATATTCCTAATCTCATTCTTTGAATAAATAGAGAATTCCCGGTCTTCATTTTCTGAAAACACTTCTATTTTGAGCGGAATTTCTTTTTCTCTAATCATGTTGAGACAGTCACCCAGATTACGTTATACCGAATTCGCGCACTTTGGCGAAGCGGAATTAACGATATTCTATATGGGATTGTCAGAGTTGATGCTGGGATTAGCGGGGATTTCTCTGTGTTCCAAACGGTATATCCACGCCAGCAATTCAGCCACGGCAAGATAAAGCTCCGGCGGAATGTGTTCATCCAGCTCGACTTGCATCAGTAAACCGACCAAATCCTGAGATTCATGGACAAATATTCCATGTTCTTTGGCACGGTCGATAATGGCTTGCGCAATGATACCGCGACCCCGCGCGACCACTTTCGGGGCGGATTCCCCGCTTTGATAAGCGAGTGCAACCGCCATCTGGCGTTTATCAGGACTTGCCATGGGGTGCCACCAACGTGCTGGAGACGGTGATGCCGCGCTCGGCGAGTGCTGCCGTCAATTGTGAACTTGCGGAACCAAGCAGTGTACGTGTCGTGTCACCCGATGCGTCAAGGGTAATACTCAATCCATTATTGTTGAACCGTAACATTGCGGCAACCTCACCCAAGTTAGGCAGATCCAAGCGAACTTGAGTGGCCCATTGTTTGCCGGCCTCTTCGTACCCCGCAGCACTATTGCGAGGAGTCTCCTCATGTATTTCCCAATCCATGCGCTGGTTTGGCCAAGCATGTCCCTGCCAGAAAACCTGACGTGTCTCCAGTGCATTCAACTGTTGTTGGACGATGGGCTGTAGCGGGTTTGGGATGTTGGATAGCGGGTTGTTTTGCTGTGCCGTGGCTACCGTGCCAGTGACGTTGTTCGCCACGTCAGGTGCACTGGATAGGGGGGGCAGTTGATTCTGCGGCTCAAGCAGTAATTGCGCGGTGCTGCGCGAACCGGCTATCCATTGTGCTTGGTGTGATTCGTAGAACAGGCCGCTCTGGCTAAGCGAGTCATGCAGTTTGTTGGCGAGCACAGTGGTATCGGGCGCAGATGTGGCGGATGTTTCTTCGGTCATCAAGGGTTGGCTTTGTATGGCACTTACAAAATTTTTTTCCAGAGGCTTTTGCGAGAGTGCGGAGAGTAACAGCGAGGTGTTGCTTAAATGCTCCGGGCTGGAAAGCGGGTTGGCAGAGGCGGACAGGCTGAAGGTAAGCCGGGGCTGCAGAGATAACACTTGCAACTCTACGACATCACCACTTTTTAGGTTTTCAGGAAGCTGCATGTGCAGCATTTGTTCGAGTACGCGAACTTTAAATACCCCGGTACTGACTTGTGCTTGTATTGTTCCCTGAACTTTTTGGCCTAATTCAAAACCGCCCTTGCCACTGGTATCTTTGTCCGGCAGCGGGGTTATCAGCGGTCTTTCGTTAAGTGAAAGTGCCCTGAGAGTATTGAGAACGTCGGTAGGTAACATTTGGGATAGTCGTTATCGGGCAGTCGGTAGTCGTTGGTTAAAAACAAACTCCCTCAAGTGATATTGGCAACTAACGACTAGAAACTTGCCCCGGCTGTGTAGGCTTTCTGTAGCCGGTCTTCGCTGCGGGCTGAGTCCATGATGCGCTGCAATTGCGCCATCCACGGTTCCATTTTGCTGCGAATGACAGCATCATCAGCCAGAATCTGTTTGATCAATACAACTT
>Ga0364887_10364_pt1 | contig 24881 bp, 23 predicted proteins | sample ExccelJu500001D4_4_FD_206924 | JGI IMG/M metagenome (GOLD analysis project Ga0364887, IMG submission 206924) | Enriched cells from Trout Bog Lake Hypolimnion, Wisconsin, USA - BchlTB.July23.5000.01.D4 | ecosystem: Environmental > Aquatic > Freshwater > Lake > Hypolimnion/Profundal zone | place...
GGATGCTGGATAGTAATAAATTAAAGTTTAAACTTTTTATCAGTAACAGTAATATGCTGAGCGGACAAAAAGCAACCATTGATATTTTTAATGAAGACAAGTTTATTTCCAGTCATAGTATGGTGCTGGATGAGAAAAAATCAAATACCGGCTGGATTTTATTTGAAGAATCCTTTGATAAATTTGGTAAATAGAACATTGTGTGTACATTTGCAGTGGAAAAAGAACAGAAGAAGGGAACGAACATCGTTCCCTTCTCTTTTATACTTATGGCAACAGATTCACAAATACAGCAGATTGAGCAACTGGTAGAAAAATTGCTTAGTACAGAAACGGAGTTTTTTTGTGTGCATATCCGCATAAAACCAACGAATAATATTAAGGTATTTATAGACGGGGATAACGGAATTACCATTGAAAAATGTGTACAGTTAAACCGCAAGCTGTATAAAATGCTTGTTGAAGATTTATTGTATACAGACGGGGAATTTAGCCTGGAACTTTCCTCTCCGGGAATTGAAGAACCATTAAGAATGCACCGGCAGTACCTGAAAAATAAGGGCAGGAATGTGGAAGTGGTATTTACAGATGGCAGTAAGAAGGAAGGCAAATTACTGGAAGTTGCAGAACAGGATATCATCATAGAGCATACGGAAGGCAAGGGGAAAAAAGCGGTAACACAGCAATTGGTGATCCCATTTTCAAACATAAAAACAACAACCGTTCAAATTAAATTTTAAAACTTATACAGAACATACTGCTGCAAACAGTATGGGAAGTACTTCGTAAATCGTAATGAGTATGGCAAGTATCAACCTAATAGATGCATTCCAGGATTTTAAAGATGCAGAAAACTTAGATCGTCCAACGATGATGAAAGTGGTAGAAGATGTGTTTAAAACATTATTGCGTAAAAAATATGGCAGTGATGAGAATTTTGATGTAATTGTGAATGCTGAAAAAGGAGATCTTGAAATCATCCGCCGAAGGATGATTGTGGAAGATGGTGAAGTAATGGATCCGCTGGCTGAAATTGCATATTCTGATGCTGTTAAAATAGAACCGGATTTTGAAGTTGGGGAAGAATTATATGAAGAAGTGGATATGCTGGATTTTGGAAGAAGAGCTATTCTGGCAGCCAAACAAACACTGGCAAGCCGTATCAGTGATCTGAAGAAAAATGTACTGGTTAAAAAATATGGCGACAGGATCGGGGAAATCATTTCTGCAGAAGTGTACCAGGTTTGGAAGAAAGAAGTATTATTACTGGATGAGGAAGGCAACGAATTAATACTGCCAAAATCTGAACAGATACCACAGGATTATTTTAAAAAAGGTGAAAATATACGTTCGGTAGTAGCAAGGGTAGATTTGAAAAATAATTCACCTGTTATCATTCTTTCCAGAACCAGTCCGCTTTTCCTGTCTAAATTGCTGGAAATTGAAGTACCTGAAATTTTTGACGGTTTAATTGCTATCAAGAAAATTGTACGCGATCCGGGAGAAAGGGCAAAAGTGGCGGTTGAATCTTTTGATGACCGTATAGATCCGGTGGGAGCCTGTGTGGGCATGAAAGGAAGCCGGATTCATGGTATAGTAAGGGAACTGAAAAATGAAAATATTGATGTAATCAATTATACTACTAATATTCAGCTGCTGATTCAACGTTCTTTAACGCCGGCGAAAATCAGTTATATGAATTTGGATCAGGATAAAAAGCAGGCCGATGTTTACCTGAAAGCCGACCAGGTATCACTGGCTATTGGCCGTAGGGGCGTTAATATTAAACTGGCCTGTGAATTAACAGGTTTTGAAATTGATGTGTTCAGGGAAGATGAAGAACAGACCGATGAATTTGATATTGACCTGGATGAATTCAGCGATGAAATTGAAACCTGGATTATTGATGAATTTAAAAGAGTTGGCTGTGATACTGCCAGAAGTGTATTGAATCTTACACCGGAAGAACTGGAAAGAAGAACAGATCTGGAAAAGGAAACAATTACAGATGTGCGGAAAGTATTACAGGCAGAATTTGAAAAAGAGTAGTGGTATTAACATTTAAAACGGAAGAGCGGGACAATGATGCAACAAATTGTTACAAAAGTTGGTCTCAAAATATATTTAAGGCCATATTTAGTATGAGCCACGACAAAATAAAACTGAATGTCAGAACTGAAATTACCCAGACTGTTAGCCGCAGCAAAAGAGTTCAATATTGGACAGGATACACTTATTGAATTTCTGCAGAAAAAAGGGTTTAGCAAAGATGATCTGAAGCCTACCGCAAAGCTTTCGGAAGAAATGTACTATTCATTGCAGGCCGAATTCCAAAGCGATAAAGTGGCTAAGAATAAAGCAGATCTGGTAGAAATACCCAGAGGCGGAAACAATGGGGAGCAGAAAAAAAGAAGGGATGAGGAAGACCTTAGCTTTAGAAAAGAGGAAAAGAAACCGCTGTTTAAAGAAGAGCCAAAGCCAGCAGAGCCGGAACCTGTTCATGTGGAACCAATAGTTGTGGTAGTGCAGGAACCAGAGCCCTTGCCTGAACCGCCGCCTCCACCACCGCCTGTACCAGAGCCGGTTCCTGTTATAATGGAAGCGCCGGTACCAGAACCGGTTATTGAACCAGTAGCAGAATTTGTACCCGAAAAACCAGCTGTACAGGAAGTAACCAAAATTGAAGCACCTGAACTGGAAGGCCCGAAAATTATCAATAAAATTGACCTCAGTAGTATAGACAGCAGCACCAGGCCGAAAAAGATTATCAAAAAAAGGGAAGATATTGTTCCGGAACCGGAAATCCGACCAGAGCCAATTGCAGTAAAACCAGCAGCACCAAAACCAGCGCCGCAGGTTGCTCCTGCTCCGGCCCCTGTTGTTGAACCAGTGCAGGAAATAGTGAATCCGGATGAAAATGCAGCACCCATCATTGAAAATATAGAAGTAGAAAAAATTACCGGCCCTAAAATATTAGGCAAAATTGAATTGCCGGTGGACAGTGATACGAGGCCTAAACCATCTGTAAGAGATGTAGACCGTAAACGTAAACGTATACCTATTAATAAAGGGGGCAGTGTACCACCACAGGGTGGTGGACAGCATCCACAACAGGGCGGACAAGGTGGATATAACAGAGGCCCAGGTGGACCGCAGCAAGGAGGCGGACAACAGGGTGGTTATAACAGAGGCCCGGGTGGACCGCAGCAAGGCGGTGGACAACAGGGTGGCTATAACAGAGGTCCGGGTGGCCCGCAGCAAGGTGGTGGACAACAAGGTGGCTATAACAGAGGTCCGGGTGGCCCGCAGCAAGGCGGCGGACAACAGGGTGGTTATAACAGAGGTCCGGGTGGCCCGCAAAGGCCTGGAGGCGGACAACAGGGTGGTAATCGTCCAAATACACAGGGAAACAGAGGTCCGAACAGAGGACCTGCTATACATCATCCAAGACCCGACCAGAAAGAAATTGACGCAAAAGAAATACAGGAAAAAATAAGGGAAACACAGGCTAAACTGGCAGGTTCCAGTGGCAGGGGTAAAAGCCAGAAAGCGAAGCATAGAAGGGAAAAACGCCAGGAAATGCAGGAAGCCATGGGCGAAATGCAGGAAGATAATAAACTGCAGGTTACAGAGTTTGTTACCGTGAGTGAGCTGGCTAATTTAATGGATGTGAGTTTTGCTGAAGTAATCAGTAAATGTATGGGTCTGGGCATCATGGTGTCTATTAACCAGCGACTGGATGCGGAAGTAATTGAACTGGTATCCAGTGAATTTGGATATGAAGTGGAATTTATCAGCCTGGAAGATGCAGATGAAGATATAGTGGAAGATGATGAAGACAATCCTGATGATTTAAAACCAAGGGCTCCGATAGTAACCATTATGGGACATGTGGATCATGGTAAAACATCTTTACTGGATTATATCAGAAGTGCCAATGTGGTGGCAGGTGAAGCCGGAGGTATTACCCAGCATATCGGTGCTTATGAAGTTACCTTACCAAACGGAAAACATATCACCTTCCTGGATACACCGGGTCATGAAGCCTTTACAGCCATGCGTGCCCGTGGTGCAAAAATTACAGATATCGCTGTAATTGTCGTAGCAGCGGATGATGCAGTAATGCCTCAGACCAAGGAAGCCATCAGCCATGCACAGGCTGCAGGTGTGCCGATGATATTTGCGGTAAATAAAATTGATAAGGATGGTGCCAATCCGCAGAAAATTTATGAGCAGTTGTCTCAGATGAATTTGCTGGTAGAGCATTGGGGTGGTAAATACCAGTCCCAGGAATTAAGTGCCAAGAAAGGTCTGAACGTAGATAAATTACTGGAGAAAATATTGCTTGAAGCAGAAATGCTTGAATTAAAAGCAAATGCAGATAAGGAAGCACTCGGAACTGTAATTGAAGCATCACTGGATAAAGGCCGGGGCTATGTAGCTACCATCCTGGTTCAGAATGGCACTTTAAAACAGGGAGATTTACTGGTAAGCGGACAATATTTTGGCAGGATCAAAGCTATGTTTAATGAACGTAACCAGCGTGTACAGGAAGCTCCGCCTTCAACCCCGGTAGTAATACTTGGTTTAAATGGTGCACCACAGGCAGGTGAGAAATTTAAAGTGTATACGGATGAGTCTGAAGCGAAAGATATTGCCAATAAACGTGCACAGATCTTACGTGAACAGGGTTTACGAGCCAGGAAACATATTACTCTGGATGAAATTGGACGCCGTTTGGCACTGGGTAATTTCAAGGAACTGAATATTATTATCAAAGGGGATGTGGATGGTTCTGTAGAAGCGCTGAGCGATTCACTGCAGAAACTTTCTACCAGTGAAATAGCGGTGAATGTGGTGCATAAAGCAGTGGGACAGATTTCTGAAAGTGATGTATTATTAGCTACAGCATCTGATGCCATCTTAATCGGATTTAATGTAAGGCCTTCTCTGCAGGCAAACAGACTGGCTCAGAATGAGGGTGTGGAAATCAAAATGTACTCCATTATCTACAATGCTATTGAAGAAGTGAAAAGTGCGATGGAAGGGATGCTGGAACCAAAAGTTGAAGAAAAAGAAGTGGCCACTGTTGAAATACGGGAAGTATATAAATTTGATAAAGCCACTGTTGCCGGATGTTTTGTACTGGAAGGGAAGATTAAAAGAGATGCCAAAATCAGGTTATTCAGGGATGGGGTATTATTATATCCCAGAACAGAAGGTGCATTTGCAGAATTGGGCAGCTTAAAACGTTATAAAGATGATGCGAAGGATGTAGCCAGCAATATGGAATGCGGGTTAACCATTAAAAACTTCTCAGACATCAATACAGGAGATACTATAGTAGCGTACGAACAGGAAGAAATTAAGCGTACATTATAAACTGATCAACTATGTAAAAGTCTCAGGGAATACCTTGAGACTTTTATGTTTTGTTAAAAGCAGTACAAGTGAGCAGTTTGAGCTTGTTTAACTTTATTTTTGATGCATTAATTATTATGAAAAAATTTCTCTTCTTTCTTATATTGTTTAGCAGCTTCATTTGCGGCTCTTCAATTGCTCAGGGCAAAAAGGTAGTTGCTGATAAAATTGTAGCCCAGGTGGGAGATAAAATTATCCTCAACTCTGATATCATGAATGCGATTTCGGATTATAAACGTCAGGGGCAGGAATTGCCGGCAGATGCAAATTGTGCATTTATGCAGGGTCAGTTAATTCAAAAGGCCCTGGTATTACAGGCTGAAAAAGATTCCCTTGAAGTAGGAGAAGATGAAATTGATTCCAAACTGGATAATCAGATACGTGGTTTTATCCGCGAATATGGTTCAAAAGAAGCGCTGGAAGAAGTTGCTGGAAGAAGTATTTATCAGATAAAGGAAGATTTCAGGCAGAGTTTCAAGGAAAGAGAGTTAGCAGATAAAATGCGGGCTAAAATTCTGGAAAACATGAAAGTTACCCCAACTGAAGTAAAAGCATATTGGGATAAAATTCCCAAAGACAGTTTGCCCTTTTATGAAAGTGAAATTGAAGTAAGCCAGATACTTTCTGAACCAAAGGCCAATAAAGAAGTAGAAGATTATGTGATTAAGCAACTATATGATTATAAAAGGCAGGCTGAAGCAGGTGTAAAGAAATTTGAACAACTGGCGAAACTCTATTCTGATGATAAAGGAACTGAAAGCCAGGGCGGCACACTGAATATCAACAGGAATGACAAAGGATCAATTGATGCTGCTTTTTTATCAGCTGCGTTCAGATTAAAGGAAGGACAGATTTCTTCCGTATTTAAATCCAAGTTCGGATATCATATCATTTATATGGTTAGCCGCGCAGGGGATGATGCTGTTGTCAGGCATATTCTAAAAATACCACCGGTTACTCAGGAAGAAATAAAATTGTCTATTCAGAAACTGGATACGGTTCGTTACAGGATTATGACCAAAGACCTTTCTTTTGGAGAGGCTGTTAACCGGTTCAGTGATGATGAAAGCAGTAAATTTAACGGCGGACAGATTCAGAACAGAGATGGTTCCACTTATGTAACCATTGATATGCTGGATAAGGAAATGATTAAAATATTGCCGTCTTTAAAACCAGGCGATATTTCTCACCCGCAGGAGTATACGGATGATAGAGGAAAAAAATTAGTTCGCCTGATTTATTTAAAGACAAGAACTACTCCGCACAGGGAAAATTTTCAGGATGATTATAATAAAATAGCACAAAGAACCCTGGAGCAAAAGAAACAAGGTAAACTGGAGAAATGGTTTAATGAGCATCTTCCTAATTATTATATCTATATAGATAAAGATTTTGTGGGTTGTAAGGGATTGGATGACTGGTGGAAATATACTGCTTCCAATAATCTGTAAATTTACAGAAACCTAAATAGTTAAAAAAGAGCCACTGAATTTCAGTGGTTTTTTTATTGGCAAGAAAATTTGGTAAACTAAATGTATGTACATACATTTGTATTGTGAAATTAGAAAACGCAATACAAAGTTCTAAATTTAAAAGCGAAGTGCATAAAGCGGGGTTAAATATATTATATACTGCCTGGTGGTTAAAAACTAAAAGCAGCTGTGAATTAAAACATTACGGAATTACACATGAACAGTATAATGTAATGCGTATTCTGAAAGGAAAACATCCTGTTCAAATGTGTGTAAGGGATATTGCAGGAAGGATGATTGAAAAGAATTCTAATGTTCCGCGTATTATTGACAGACTGGAGTTAAAGAAATTGGTTATAAGGACCCAGGGTGAAATAGATGGCAGGCAAACCATGATCTGCCTTACTGAAGATGGCATTAAAATTCTTGAAAAAACCACAATAAAACTGGATAAAATATTTGATGAGTATATTGCAATAAACGAAGAAGAAGCCTCCGTTTTAAATGGATTGCTGGAAAAAGTAAGGGAAAAGGAAATGTAATTTTTTTTGAAGTATTACGTGTATATACATGTAAAAGATGAAAATAAAAACTATGAAAACGGTTAAACAAATTATAAACGGAAAAGCGATACATGTTGGCAGTATCGAGGTGCAGGAATTACTGCCTGCCAATCAGGTATTTGAAAACCCTTTTTTACTGTTACATCATGGTATTGCAGTGGCAGATGAAAATATTCCTGTAAGATTACAGGGAGTAGGTCCGCACCCGCACAGGGGCTTCAGTGCCATCAGTTTTATTTATAAAGGTGGAATACATCATCAGGACAGCAGGGGTAATAACCATGTGGTGTATGCCGGGGGAACACAGTGGACTCATGCTGGTATGGGAATTGTACATAGCGAAAGAGTACCGGAAGATATTTTTGAAATAGGAGGGGTACAGGAATTGTTACAGGTATGGGTAAATACACCAGCTGCACATAAAATGGACCAACCCCATTATTATCCTGCAACTAAAGCAGAAACACCTGAAGTGCATTCAGCTGATGGGTTAACTACCATACAAATCCCAGCAGGTGAGTTAAACGGGGTAAAAGGAATTATACCCACATTTACGGAAGTAAACACATTTATGGGTTCTATGAAAGCAGGGGGTTCATTCGTGTTTAATTTTCCGGCCAGTCACCAGACCCTTGTGTATCTATTGGAAGGAACTATTAGCATTAACGAAAAAGAACTGCTGGGGGCAAAACAACTGGCTTTATTTAATAAAGATGGGGAAGATTTCAGTATTTCAGCTGGCACTGATAGTCTGTTTTTTATAGGAAGTGGGGCTCCCATTGATGAACCGGTAGCTGCACACGGACCTTTTGTGATGAATACCCAAACTGAAATCATGCACGCATTTAAGGATTATCAAATGGGTAAGATGGGAATTTTAATTGAAGCATAAAATCATTTTATACTTATAAACATTTATTATTTAAAAAAACAAACCACATGGCAACTTACAAAATTGATGCGGCACACAGTGAAATCACTTTTAAAGTGAAACATTTAATGATTACCAATGTTACCGGTAATTTTACCAAATTTGATGCTACCCTGGAAGCAGAAAAAGCAGATTTTACAGATGCAAAGATCAGCTTTGAAGCAGATGTTAACAGTATCAGTACTAATAACGAACAGCGGGACGGTCATTTAAAAAGTGACGATTTCTTTGCTGCAGACAAATTCCCTGCACTTAGTTTTACTTCTTCCTCATTAACACAGGTTGATGGAAGTGATTATAAACTTACAGGTGATCTGACCATCAAAGGTGTTACTAAGTCAGTAGAACTGGCAGTTGAATTTGGTGGAACAGCTACTGATCCATGGGGACAATCAAAAGCAGGATTTGAAATTTCAGGTAAAATTAAAAGAAGTGAATTTGGTTTAACCTGGAATGCTGCTACTGAAGCTGGTGGTGTAATGGTAAGTGATGAAGTAAAACTGCAACTGAATGTTCAATTTATTAAACAAGCTTAAAGAAATAAGATGAAATATATCAATCTGATTCCGGCCTATTTACTGGCTTTAATATTCATTGTTTTTGGCGCTAATTTCTTTTTGCATTTTCTTACTATGCCACCAATGGCTGGTGATGCGGGTACTTTTGCCGGGATATTATATACAACTGGCTTCTTAACCGTAGTTAAAGTATTGGAAATTACAGTAGGTGCTATATTATTATTCAATAAAACCAGGCCACTGGCTTTATTGCTCATTGCTCCGATTGTGGTAAATATCTTTTTGTTTGAAATACTGATAGCCCACAAACCTGGTATTGGTGTACTTATTTTAATCATAAATGCAATAGCTATTTATCAGAACAAAAAGTATTATTTACCCATTATTGGGGCAGTAAAGACCGTATAATTAATTAAATTTGCAATCGCTTTTAGTATGTAAACTATTCATAAATAAAAGCTTGTGTGTAATTATCCTAAATAAATGTAATGAATATCTCCATTGTTGCAGGCAGCCCCAGGAAGAACAGTATTACTTTCAGAGTGGCATTATTTCTTAAAAAAATACTGGAGGAAAGGACATCTCATCAAATTCAGATACTTGATGTACGGGAATATGCTATTCCTCCGATGTTACAGGAAGTAATCAGTTCGGTAGAAAAAGCACCTGAAGAATTAAAACCTTTGGCTGAAGCTATGTTTGCAACGGATGCCTTTATTTTGGTTACTCCTGAATTTAATGGCAGTTATACTCCGGCCTTAAAAAACCTGTTTGATCATTTTCCCAAACAAACCCATAAAACTTTTGCTATTGCAACAGCATCACCTGGTCCGATGGGTGGAATGCGTGCCACCCAGCAACTGCAATTACTGATTAATGCATTGTTTGGTATCGGCTCGCCTTATATGCTGGTAGTGGGAAATGTAGACAAGAAATTTGATGAAGCAGGCAACATGGTGGATTTGTCTTTCCAGAATATGATTGATACTTTTATACATGAATTTTTATGGCTGGCAACCAGTATGAAGCCTGAATTGAAATCGGCATATAATTAACTTTATAAAAAAGTGGCGGAGTTGTAACTTCGCCCCTTTCTTTTTATTACCATCCCATGAGTGACGAAATAAAACACGAATGCGGTCTTGCTTTTGTAAGGCTGCGCAAACCGCTTTCTTATTATCTGCAACAGTACGGATCGGCTATGTACGGACTGAACAAACTGTACCTGTTAATGGAAAAACAACATAACCGCGGGCAGGATGGAGCTGGTATTGCGAGTGTTAAATTAAATGTGGAGCCCGGGTATCCATTTTTATACCGTTTAAGAAGCAATAATAATCAGCCTATTGCAGATTTGTTTTTTAAAATAGGTCAGGAAGTGGCAGATCTTGAAAAATACCAGCCGGATATAAAAAAGCATCCGGGTTTAATGAAGGGTCACCTTCCATTTATGGGTGAATCTTTAATGGGGCATTTACGTTATGGTACACAGGGAAAAAATAATGTAGAATTTTGCCACCCTTTTATTAAAAGGGATATACAACCAGGAAGAAATATTGCATTGGCAGGCAATTTTAACCTGGTAAATACTGATGAATTATATGATTTACTGAATATAACACCAGGCGAATTTCAGAAACAAAGTGATTTGGCTGCCATGATGGAAGTGATTCATCATTTTCTGGTGAAAGAAGATGAAATAAGGCCTAACCGGGCAGACCTCTCAGCAGTGCTGAAAAAATCTGCTCCATTATTTGACGGGGGCTATACTATTGGCGGATTGATTGGTAATGGTCATAGTTTTGTATTAAGGGATGCACATGGCATCAGGCCTGCATATTATTATGCAAATGAAGATTTTATTGTTGCAGCAAGCGAAAGGGCTGCCATCCGAACTACGTTTAATGTAGGTGAAAATGAAGTACTGGAACTGATGCCGGGAAATGCAATTCTGGTAGATGATGAAGGTAATTTTAACATAGAACAGATTTTAGAGCCAAAAGAAAGAAGGGCCTGTTCCTTTGAAAGAATTTATTTTTCCAGAGGTAGTGATGAAAAAATTTACCGGGAAAGAATTGCCCTCGGATATCATTTAAGTAAAAGATTGCTGGAAAATATTAATTACGACTTAAAAAATACCATTTTCTCCTATATACCCAATACAGCAGAAGTTGCATTTTATGGCCTGGTAAAGGGAATGGAGGATTACCTTAACAAACGGAAAGTTGAGCGTATTTTAAGCTGGGGAAATGATTTTACAGAGGAAAAACTTACCGAAATGATTAATCGCAAAATCCGTCAGGAAAAAATTGCGATTAAAGATGTAAAACTCAGGACTTTTATTACTGAGGATACCAGCAGGAATGAAATGGTGCAGCACGTGTATGATATTACCTATGGTACGGTAAGAAAAAATGAAGATACCTTGGTGGTAATAGATGACAGTATTGTAAGGGGAACTACCCTGAAGGAAAGCATTGTACGGATGCTGGCCAGACTGTATCCAAAGAAAATCATTGTCGTTTCATCTGCTCCGCAAATCCGTTATCCGGACTGTTATGGTATTGATATGAGTAAGATGGGAGATTTTATTGCATTCAGGGCTGCTTATGAACTAATCAGAGAAAGAGGAATGGATGATTTACTGGAAACATTGGTTGAAAAATGCAAGGAAATGCAGCGTAATAATCAGTTACATACTGAAAATGTAGTACGTCAGTTATATAAGCCTTTTACAACGGAAGAAATTTCTGCAAAGATTGCACAACTGATTACTCCGCCTGAAGTAAATATACCTGTTGAAGTTATTTACCAGAATATAAAAGATTTGCATGAATCCTGTCCCACCAATACAGGCGACTGGTATTTTACTGGAAACTATCCTACACCTGGTGGAAATAAGGTTTGTAATAAAGCCTTTTTAAATTTTATGGAAGGAAAGAATGTGCGGGGATATTAGACTGGTTATTAAAATTCATTGCTTTATATACTATACTGTATGAAACAATTACTGATTATAAGGCATGCAAAAAGCAGCTGGGATTTTTCTGATTTAAGTGATTTTAACCGGTCATTAAATGAAAGAGGCCATCGGGATGCACCAGCTATGGCAAAAAGAATATTGGCTAAATCTGTTCAATTAGATGCAATTGTATCCAGTCCGGCTAACAGAGCCCTCACTACCGCAACTTATTTTGCTGCTGCCTACAATTTTAAGGCTGCAGATATTATTACAATAAAGGAATTATATCATGCTTCAGTGAAGGTTTTTTATGAAACTATTTCAAAGCTTGACAATAAACTACATACTGTAGCCCTCTTCTCACATAATCCGGGTATCACTGAATTCATTAATGAATTAACCACCACCACCATTGACAATATGCCCACCTGTGGTATTTATGCAGTAAATATTAAAACAGACAGCTGGAAAGATTTTAAAAAAGCGGAGAAAGATTTCTGGTTTTTTGACTATCCGAAAAATGCATAATTAAAAAGTTTAACTGCTTCTTTTCCAGTTTACCAGATATACTCCGCTGAAAATCAGGATAGCAGAAATTACTTTTAATAAATTAAGATGTTCTCCCATTAAAACTATGGCAACTATAGCCGCAAAAACAGGTTGTGTGTAAATATAACTACCGGTAGCAGAAGCGCCGATTACTGCAATTCCATAGATATTAAACAAGTAAGCGAGAAAAGTTGCTCCAATACAAACCAGTCCCAGTAACAACCACTGATTGAGCTGAAAACTATGCCATTGGGTAGTGGCAAAATCAGTCCATGCAAAAGGAAGCATCATTACAAAACCAAAGGTAAATACCCAGCGAATTACCTTAAAAGGGCTGTACACTTTCATAAGCGGGCGAACCAATACCATATAAAAAGCATAGGAAACAGAATTGAACAATACCATTGTATCTCCCAGCAAAATTTCTGATCCGGAATGTGAATGATCTTTCAATAATATAAGCAATCCGGCACCTGTAATACCCAGTACCAAACCTGCGATTTTAGTCAGGTTTAATCTTTCTTTTAAAATCCAGGCTGCAATAAAAGTTATGAAAATAGGTGTACCTAAAGAAAGTAAAGATGCATGTATAGAAGTGGTTAATGATAATCCTTTTACGAAAAGCAGTTGGTTAATCACTACACCTGTTAAGGCACAAATCAGAAAACGGGGAATATGTTTTTGTTGAATGCCTGCTTTGCCGGGATTTAAAAAATATAATAACCAAAACAGGATTAAGGCTGATAAGACCCTGGCCATATTTAAGCCAAAAGGATGGATATAGGAAGGAGTAATGAATTTGATAGCAGCATAATTTACCCCGAATAAAACATTTGTAGTTAAAACCGCCAGGTGTGCTTTTATATTTGGTTTCATCATCTGGCAGCAAAATTAATGGCTTTAGGTTCCGGATAAAAGCCGGTTTAATACTTTTTCATTGAAAATTGGCAGATTCAGATGGTCATATGGATATGAGCAAGCAGCATTCCAGGCCTTTAACAAGGAGAAAGATTCCTGGCAGGTACAATAAACCAGTTTATTTTCTTCCAGCTTTTTACCTAAATATTCCTGTTCTGGTTGGCCAGGAGTAGGTATGAGTATTGATTTTTTTTGAAGGGAAAGTATTTCCATAACAGTTGTATACCCGCTTCTGGAAAGGATGAACGCACTTTGTTCAAAAGCTTCCTGTAAAGCTATACCAGATAAATGGTTATGAACTTCCACATGGTTGGGTACAGTTAAAATATCATCAGTTTGAGGTTTACCTCTTACGAGCAGGATTTTAATTTTAAGAAAAGGAAGATCCCGAAGAATTGCATTTTCAAGAATTGTTCTCTGCGGTTCCGGTCCGGATAAAACAATGCAGCAATCATATTTAATATAGGGGATAGTATTTGTTTTTATAAATCTTGACAGCAAACCGAGGTATTCTGTTTTAACAGAAGGCAAACTAGCAGGATGTGATAATTCACCAGCCGCATTGATTGAATTTACGGTATCAGCCACCCAGCATTCATTGAAATTTTTAATAAAACGGTAGTTTATTTTCCGAATGAAAGCATCAGAAAATCTATTCCCGGTTTTAATTTGTAACTGGTGGGTTATAAAAATGCTTTTAATCTTTTTAGAATAAAATCCATATCGGTTATCACTTACAATCAAATCAATTTTATGATTTTGTATGTATTCAGTCAGCCAGTTGTGCTCATTTTTAATGGCAAAAAGAATTTTAGGAATCTGTGAAACTATTTTGAGCAGTAACCTGTCAGCCTGTGCAGAATAGCGGATATGGTATCCGGTTATATGTTCAACCTGAAGAAATGGAAATTCCTGCTGCAACAAAATTTTAGATTCGCCATCAGCAGCAAGGACCACTTTCCATTTTAAATGTAAAAAAGCCTTTATGACAGGTATGCAGCGTGTTGCGTGACCAAGTCCCCAGTCTAAAGGAGCAATTAAAACAATTGGTATGTTAAAATCTTCTTCCAAGGGCAGGTTCTTCAGTATTTTTAAAGGAAAACATTAATTTAGATCACAAGTTATGAAGTTGAGACTAAACCAAATATTGATTTTAATGTTATTTACATCCATGATAATTTCCTCCTGCAGTGTTTTTTCAAAATCAAATTATAAAAAGCATTGTATGTGTCCGGAAAGAAAAACTGTAAATTATTGAGTTATGAATTATGAAAACAAGGATTTACTGATTTTACCCAAACAGCATTTGTTTTCGGAAAGCGAGTTAAAAAAAGAAGTGGAATCTATTTGTAAGATCCTGTATTCTGAAAGAGGGGAAGCAGATTTTTTTAATGCAAATGAGCTTTTAGATTTGAATAATTATAAATCGTACTGCAAGCCAGCTTTAATCAAAAAGCATCTTAGAAAAACAAAGACAGCATTTGTTTTTCTGCTTAATAAAAATTAAACAGAATACTAAAAGAAAAGATAGCCTATTATTATTGTAATTGATGCAATGCTTTTTCCAAACCAGTAAATACCAGCGGTAAATCTTCCAGTTTACAGGTTCCCACACTTATTCTATACCATGGGTTATGATGGTCAGCCCCGAAAGCAGAGAATGGAACAATGGCTAATTTAGCTTCACTTAATATATAGGAAGTAACATCTGCCTGTGTTTCCAATAAAGTTCCATCCGCGGTTTTTTTACCCTTTAGGTCAACTTTAACGGTTAAATAAATTGCGGCCTGGGGTGCAACTGCATCAACCAGATACCCCTTGTTCTTCAGGTCAATAAATCCAGTATAAATAGCATGGAGCCTTGCTTCCAATGCAGCTTTGAAATTTTTGAGATAGTTACTTACCTGTTCTGAATTTAATAAATAATGTGCTACTGCTTTTTGTTCTGCCATAGGAGCCCAGGCACCCAAATGACTTAATATAGCTTTCATTTTACCAATTACATCTGCAGGCCCTAACGACCATCCCACCCTTAATCCTGTTGATGAGAATGCTTTGGTAATCCCATCTACAAAAATGGTATAAGCTTTCATTTCCGGGCGCAGCGAAACTGGGTTATAATGACGGGTTGTGCCATAAGTTAGTGCCCAATACATCTGATCATACATCAGGTATAATTTCTTTTGCCCTGTTTCTCTTGAGTTATTTTCAGCAAGTACGAGATCGCATATTTTTTCCAGTTCTGATTTTGATAAAGTGGTTCCGGTTGGGTTTTGAGGCGAACACAAACAAATAAGGGTAGCACCCTTGATATGTTTTGCTATATCTTCTGCCGTTGGCATGAAATCATTTTCCGGTGAACATTCAATCATGCAATGGACAGATTCTGTCATATGTACATAATGATTATTATTCCAGGAAGGTGCTGCATAAATCACTTTATCTCCTTTGTCAACAATTGCACGGAAAATAGTATAAATAAGCGGCCTCCCACCGCAGGCTATTTGAATTTCATCCGTTTTGTAATCCAGCCCTTCCCATTCTTTAATAAAGCTGCTAACCGTTTGTTTTAGTTCCAAAACACCATCTCCCGGAGGATAATTGGTATTTTTTTGCCTGTATGATTCAATTATTAAATCTTCCAGTTCCTGAGGAATGGGGAATATATGCGGATCAAAATCACCAATAGTATAATTATAAATTTTTTCACCATTGCGAATTCTTTCACTGATGGCATTACCCAGTTTAACAATTTCGCTTCCTATTAAAGTTTCTGCAAGCTGACTCAATGGCTGATGGCTCATAATTTAATTTTTCCGTTCAGTAAAGGTAATCTATGCAGTTATTTAATAAGCCGAAAAAATACAGGTAAAAGAAATGCCGCAATTTGCGGCATTTTATTAGTGTTTATGCTGATAATTCTTGTCAGCTTCTTTTGCTTTTTCAAAATCGAGTACCACTCCATTGATACAGTAACGTAAACCTGTAGGAGGAGGACCATCTTCAAAAACATGGCCTAAATGCGCTTTACACCTGCCACATTCCACTTCTGTCCGCTTCATTCCAAGGGTATTATCGGGTAAATAAATAATAGAACTTTTTGAAATCGGCTCATAAAAACTGGGCCAGCCACATCCGCTTTCAAATTTTGTATCACTTTTAAATAAAGGGTTTCCACAAGCGGCACAATAATAAGTTCCTATTTCCTTAGAATTTTCAAACCGGCTGGTCCAGGGCCTTTCCGTGCCCTTCTCCCTTGCTATATAATACACTTCCGGAGAAAGAATTTTTTTCCATTCTTCTTCTTTTAAAACAACCTTACCGGTATCGGTGGTTGAATAAACGGGGTTTTCTTTTTTATTTTCCATAACTGATTGATTAACAGGTTTTGATTGTGAATAACAACTTACAAAGATGCAGGATACTGCAAGAAAAAGAGTCCATTTCATCGGATACATTTTATTAATTTAAATTACAGTTAAGCATACTGTTTAGTTTACAGGAGTAGAGACATTATTTTTTCAGAAACCTTACAATAAATTTCAGAAAGCATGAAGAATATCAAGTTTTATTCAAACCGGTCGTGCTATATTTGTTTCTCATTCAAGGTTAAAGTGTCTTATGTTTAATATCATTTTGTTTGGCCCTCCTGGCAGTGGTAAAGGAACTCAAAGCGAAAAACTGATTGAAAAGTATCAATTAAAACATTTAAGTACCGGTGATTTATTGCGTAGTGAGATTGCTACAAAAACACCACTAGGACTGGAAGCAAAAGCGGTTATGGATAAAGGCCAGTTGGTACCTGATGAAGTGGTAATTGGAATGATCAGCTCTGCATTGGATAATTATCCTGAAGCAAAAGGGTTTTTATTTGATGGTTTTCCGCGTACACAAGCCCAGAGTGAGGCATTGGACAAGCTTTTACATTTAAAACATGCTGAAATCAATGTACTCCTGGCTTTAACGGTTACAGAAGAAGAATTATTAAAAAGATTGCTGAACCGGGGATTAACCAGTGGCAGAAGTGATGATACTAACGAATCAGTAATCAAAGAAAGAATAGAAGAATATCATAAAAAAACAGCCGCGGTAGAAAAGTACTACAGTAAATTTAATAAAGTGGTTCAGGTAAAGGGGGAAGGAACTGTAGAAGAAATTTTTGAGGCTTTAAGCGTTGAAATCAATAAACGCTTATCTTAGCTACCGTTTGCAACTATAACCAACTGCTGTCCCGCAAAGAATTTTTCCTTGCGGGACTTTTTTGTGCCCTCTATTAAGGATTATATTATCATCATTTTACAGGTTATCATATTCATAAATCGGATCAATATGAGAACAGGCCGGTAAATCAAAAATGGTTCTGATAATTCCATCTTCCAGTGCATACACCCATCCATGCAAATCTGGTTTATTTTCATTTTTCCAGGCTTTCTGAATAATTGAAGTTTTAGCCAGGTTCATCACCTGTTCTTTTACATTTATTTCTGTCAGCTTATTTATTTTTTCATCTTCCGTTTCCAGAAAATCGATTTCATCCCTGTAGATGCGATGCACATTTTTTATATTCCATAGCCATTTATCAATCAGTCCAAGACTATGGTTGGTTAAAGCAGCTTTTATGCCCCCACAACCATAATGCCCGCATACAATCACATGTTTCACATGTAATACTTCTACTGCAAATTGTAAAACACTAAGCATATTCAGGTCTGTATGCACCACCAGATTAGCCACATTACGATGCACAAATATTTCACCGGGATTTGTATCTGTTATCATATCTGCCGGAACCCTGCTGTCACTGCAACCAATCCAAAGCACATCAGGAGACTGAATTTCAACCAGGCGTTTGAAATAATCAGGATCACCAGCAACCTGTTTGGCAGCCCATTCCTTATTATCGTTTAATAATTTCTCAAATGGTTTCATTCACAAGTAATATTGTTTGAAAACAAAAATAATTGAATCTGTGATTGAAACTTTATTATCAAATTAGTTTTACCATATTCATAAAAAAAACAGGTGTGAATAATTTACACCTGTTTTTTATGAATGAGATAAGATGCTTAAATATTTAATCCACCGCAGGCACTGATTACCTGTCCGGTAATATAGCTGCTTAAATTACTGGCAAGGAATAAGGTAGTATTGGCTATTTCTTCAGCTTTACCAAATCTACCCAATGGAATTTTTTTCAGAAATTCATCTGATACAGATCCTTCTTTGAGATAATGCGTCATATCAGTTTCAATAAAACCAGGTGCAATAGCATTGCAACGGATATTACGGCTGCCCAGTTCCAGTGCAACAGATTTTGTAAAGCCAATAATTCCGGCTTTACTGGCAGCATAACTGCTTTGGCCGGCATTTCCCCTGACACCAACAATAGAACTCATATTAATGATACTACCTGATTTTGCTTTCATCATCGGGCGAATGACCTGCTTGGTCATATTGAACACACTTTTAAGGTTGGTATTCATTACGTCGTCCCATTGATCTGCACTTAAACGAAGCAATAAGTTATCTTTTGAAATACCGGCATTATTTACACATACATCCACATTGCCAAATTCTTTCAAAACATCCGCAACAAAAGATTCACATTGTCCAAAATCGCCTGCATTGCTTTTATAAGCTTTTGCTTTTACTCCCAGTGCATGCAGCTGGCTTTCCAGCGCAGCGGCTTTTTCAGCACTATTATCACTAACATACGTAAAAGCAACTGCAGCACCATGTTCTGCAAGTTTTAAAGCAATAGCAGCTCCAATTCCCCTGGCAGCCCCGGTAACGATGGATACTTTACCTTCAAGAAGTTTCATAATGTAGTTTTAGAGTGTCAAATATATTAACTACTTAGTTTTTGTAATTAATAAATATTTTTATGGTGAAATGAAAAAACTCCTTAAAACCAAAAATCTGCTGGCAACTGCATTTATTGGGGAAACCATTTGTGTAACTTATGCCCTTTTATTCAGTTCGTTGATTCCATTGGCAAGTATCCTCTATTTTATCAGTGGGATACTGATCAGTGGATTGCTTTTATTTTTACCTGAAGCCAAACAGTCTTTTTCATTTAAAGAGAATGCACATCATTTATCTACTTTGTCATTCAGGATTGTGGCTATTGTAATCATGTCCATTGAATTGGTCCATTTTTGTACTACCTGGATTGCAGATGCTCCAATAGATTTTCACAATGCAGACATGCTGCCGATTATGCAAACTATGGCACAAAGGTTTGTTGAAGGTAAATTGTCGCATGTATATGATATAATACCAGAAATATGGAAAGGAATACAGCCGGTGTATTTGCCAGCTATGTGGCTGCCATTCTCAATAGCTGTAGCAGGAAACTTTGATATGAGATGGATTACCTGCATTTTGCTGATTATAACATTTACTATTTTCATTTTTGTTTTTCATCCTTCGCATCAGAAACGGGTTTCTCCTTTTATTTTAGGTTGTGCTTTTATGTTATTCTGGTGGATTTCAACAGCAGAATCCAATGGGTTAATACCCTATACAGAGGAGGGGATTGTTATATTTTATTATGTAATCCTCACTTTATGCCTGTTAAATGGCAATATCTGGCTGATTGGAATTGCCATTTCCTTATGTGCATTAAGCAGATATTCATTTATTGGTTGGTTATTACCTTATGGATTATTTATGCTGTATGAAAAAAAGTATGCATCTTTTTTAAAATTAGGAATAACCGGACTGGTTTGTTTTTTAGGTTTAATGATAATCCCTTTTGGCTGGTTGCCTTTTTATAAGTTATTATGGTTGCCAGCTCAGTATATCAATTTTGCCACCAGGGTTTGGCAGGACTCTCCCCAGGTATTTTATACCAGTTTAGGGCTTGCAAAATTTTTTGGGCCTGGCCGGATTGAATTACTGCATCATTTAGTAATCAGGCTTTCATTTACAGTTCCAGTATTATTTACTGTAGTGGCAATATGGATGAGAGATAAAAAAAATATACGTATTCATAATATTGGATTAGCCACATTTAAACTTTCGCTGGTAATCTTTTATAATTTTATAGACGTACCTTATTTATACTTATTGTATACCTCTTCTTTTGTAAGTTTAATTATAACCGGGTATTTTATTTCAAGATTTGAGAAGGAATTGATTTAATAATAAAAGGTTATTACAGCATGGCAATAATTTCATCAATGTATTTCCGGTCGTTACATAATCTGGGGATTTTATGCTGCCCGCCCAATTTTCCTTTCTTGCGTAACCATTCTTTAAAGATTCCTTTATCCAGTACCTTCACCAATGGTAAACGAAGTGCAATATCCTTATACCGTTTCGCTTCATAATCACTGTTTACAGATTTAAGTGCACTATCTAATTCAAAAGTAAATTCTGCTATATCAGAAGGTTTGTGTTCAAATTCAATTAACCATTCGTGGGCACCATTGCCATTATCGCTGAAATATACAGGTGCTGCTGTATAATCATTTACAATGGAATTTGTTTTGATGCAGGCTGCTGCAATGGCTTTATCTGCATTGTCGATAATGATTTCCTCACCGAAAGCATTAATAAAATGTTTAACCCTTCCACTAACTTTAACCCGAAAAGGTTGTAAAGAAGTAAATACTACTGTATCTCCCAGTAAATACCTCCATAACCCCCCATTCGTAGAAATAACCAGGGCATAGTTTTTATTCAGTTCCACATCTTTCAGTCCAATTGTTTGGGGATCCGGCTTTCCATATTCTTCCAAAGGCATAAATTCAAAGAAAATGCCATGTTGCAGAAATAGTAACATCCCATCTTCATTCAGGTCATCCTGTGCTGCAAAAAATCCTTCGCTTGCATTATAGGTTTCCATATAATGAATACCTTCTCCCAATATTTTTTTAAACTGGTCTTTATAAGGGGTAAAGGATACGCCTCCATGCACATATAATTCCAGGTTTGGCCAAACTTCTTTCATATTTAGTTTGCCGGTTATTTCTAATATGCGTTTAAACAAAACTAGTGTCCAGGTAGGGACGCCGGTAACTGATGTTACATTTTCATGTATTGTGCTTTGGGCTAACTGTTCAATTTTGTTTTCCCATTCGTCCATTAGAGCAATGGATAATTCAGGAGTTCTGATCCAGCTGGACCAGATAGGTGTGTTTTGGAGTAAAACAGCACTTAAATCGCCATAATGCGCTTCTTCATTCAGGCTGCTGATCTGGTGGCTGCCACCAATAACAAGCCCTTTTCCGGTAAGCAGATCGCTTTCATTATTAAAATTATAATAGAGGGAAAGCAGGTCTTTTGCTGCCTGGTAATGGCAATCTTCCAGACTTTCTTCAGTAATAGGAATGAATTTACTTTTATCGCTAGTGGTACCGCTGCTTTTAGCAAACCAGGTTACCGGAGAATCCCATAAAAGATTTTGTTCTCCCTTCATTAGCCGGTCAATATAAGGCTTAAGATCATTGTATTCATGAATTGGAATTGCTTTCTTAAAATCCCTGATTGAAAACAGTTTATTCATCCTATATTTTCTTCCCAATTCAGAATACTGACCATGCGTAACCAGGTCCTGTAAAACCTCTCTTTGAGCGGCTATTGGATTTTGAACCCATTGTTCAATACGCCAGTTACGTAATCTGGCTAATCTTGATATGGCAGGGCTGAGAAATTTCATTTAATGCTTGGGTCTGGGACAGCAAAATAAGCAATGAATGCCAATTACAAAAGGATTATTCTTCAGTTTGCGAAGAATCAGCAATTTGTTCCTTTAAAAGGGCATTATCACGTTCCATATCAATAATCCAGTCTTTTCTTCTTAATTCAAAATTGGTTCCAAGGTATAAACGCCTTACCTGTTCATTCTCTGCGAGTTCTTCTGCTGTACCGTGTTTAAAAATTTTTCCTTCAATAAGTAAATAAGCCCTGTCACAAATAGATAAGGTTTCATTTACATTATGGTCAGTTATTAAAATACCAATATTCTTATATTTCAGCTTTGCTACTACAGTCTGGATATCTTCCACAGCAATGGGGTCAACACCGGCAAATGGTTCATCCAGTAAAATAAATTTAGGGTCAACTGCTAATGCACGTGCAATTTCTGTTCTTCTTCTTTCCCCGCCGCTTAAACTGTCACCATTGTTTTTACGCACATGGTGCAGGTTAAACTCGTCCAGCAATTTATCCAGTTTCTCCGTTCTTTCTCCTTTGGTCAGTTTTGTCATTTCCAAAACAGCCATAATATTGTCTTCCACACTTAATTTTCTGAAAACGCTTGCTTCCTGTGGTAAATAGCCAATACCCATTTGCGCCCGTTTATACATGGGCAGTCTGGTGATGTTCAGATCGTCTAAAAACACATCCCCTTCATCCGGTTTAATTAATCCAACCACCATATAGAAGGTAGTGGTTTTACCTGCTCCGTTCGGCCCCAGTAAACCTACTATTTCGCCCTGTTGTACATTCACACTCACTTTATTTACAACAGTCCGCCCTTTATAACTTTTTACAAGCTCTTTGGTATGTATCGTTAAATTCAAGGATAATATTTTAAACAAAAATAGAAGTTTATATCATTGGAAGCTCTTTATTCTCATGGCTTAACAAATGGTTATATTCACCTTCATCTGTATATTGCATATATTTTTAACAGCATGAAAGTTACAGATCACATTTCTCAGGCAAAAGAAACCCTGGTTTCTTTTGAAGTATTACCCCCATTAAAGGGCAAAACCATTACTTCGTTATATGACCATCTGAACCCTTTAATGGAATTTAAACCTTCCTGGATTAATGTAACGTATCATAGAAGCGAAACCATGTTTAAAAAGCAGATGGATGGTACTTTTGAAAAAGTTGAAGTTAGAAAAAGACCCGGTACTGTAGGTATATGTGCGGCGATCATGAATCATTATAAGATTGATGCAGTGCCACATTTAATTTGCGGGGGGTTTACCAGGCGAGAAACTGAAGATGCACTAATTGACCTTAATTTTTTAGGAATTGATAATGTACTTATATTAAGAGGCGATGCTGCAAAAAATGAAGCATCCTTTGAACCTGAAGCCGGAGGTAATGCTTACGCATTGGATCTTCTGAAACAGGTTGGTAACCTGAATAATGGTATTTACCAGGATAAAGACATCCAGAATGGCAGTAAAACCAATTTTTGCATGGGTGTTGCCGGCTATCCGGAAAAACATTTTGAAGCTCCCAATCTGGAAATTGACCTGCAAAGGTTGAAAGAAAAAGTAGATGCCGGAGCAGAATATATTATGACACAGATGTTTTTTGATAATCAGAAATTTTTTGATTTTGTAAAAGCATGCAGGGCATTGGATATACATATCCCTATAATTCCAGGATTAAAGCCATTAACGAGCAAAAAACAATTGTCCGTTTTACCCAGAATTTTTCATGTGGATATCCCTTCAGCATTATCCAATGATGTGATGAAATGCAAAACAGATGCCGAAGTGGAAACAGTAGGGACAGAATGGTTGATCCAGCAAAGTAAGGAGTTGAAATCATTTGGAGTTCCGGTTTTACATTATTATACCCTGGGTAAACCCAGATTAATCCATGATGTGGTAAAAGAAATAATATAAAATCTGTTTTTATTATTTTATGCTGTTTTTGACAGCATAATTAATTTTTACCGGATATTTCTGATGTAAATCAAGGATCCAGTTCTTTTCCACAACGGACTGATAATCAGTGATAACTAATCCTTTTGCTTCTTCAAAAGTTTTTTGTTCCGTTTCTGTATGAATATCAGTTATGTAATAGAAAACATAAACATTCTGTTCTGATTTAAGAGGATTAATCAGCATATTCTTTTTCAAAGTGATATTTTGAAACTGTTTTAACCGGTCTGTTTCGAATCTTCCGCTATCCGCATTGGCAAATGCACTATAATTGGCTAGAATCGTTTTCCAGGAATCGGGTTGGGATTGTATTTTTCCTGCAATTTCTTTTGCAACTGATTCATTAGAGGCTGAAACAGTTACCGCAGAAAAACCTTTCTGCCAAAGGTATTTTTGGGTGTTTTCGATATAGTACTTTTTCAAGCCAGCTGTATCCGATTCTGTTTTATTCCAAACATGGATATTCATGACAGCAAACAATAAATTTGCATTGAAGAAGTCAGTAATTTGTTCTTTGGCCTTTTTATCAAATTCTTCAATGTGCATCCGGTAATATTCACTGGATTTTTGGTCCTGAAATGATTTTAGTTGTTCACTGATCTTAAAAACTGGAAATTGTTGTATGTAATTTTTAAATTCAATTGCTGTAACTTTTTGATTTTTAATATAAAAAAGGGATGTGCTGTCTTTTATTGAAGTCTGCCATTTATAATGGTGTAATGCAAAATCAATGTACTTTCTTAATGAGTCAATATTGATTTTAGCCTCTCTGAAACTTAGCTGTTTTTTCCATTTATTCAATAATTCTTTTTTAGCCAGGCTAAGTCTATCCCCTTTTTCAACCTGCTCACGGATGTAACTATCGTTTGCAGAAACTGGTAATGGTAATATTTTTTGAAGTTGAACAATA
>Ga0364887_10368_pt1 | contig 24726 bp, 21 predicted proteins | sample ExccelJu500001D4_4_FD_206924 | JGI IMG/M metagenome (GOLD analysis project Ga0364887, IMG submission 206924) | Enriched cells from Trout Bog Lake Hypolimnion, Wisconsin, USA - BchlTB.July23.5000.01.D4 | ecosystem: Environmental > Aquatic > Freshwater > Lake > Hypolimnion/Profundal zone | place...
TGGACTAATTTGAGAATGAATAGCTCCATGACTAGGCTCTAATCCCCATTTATTCTTGCACCAAGTTTGCATTGTTTGCTCTAATGAAGTTTGTTTTGGCAAAACACCACCAGATTCAATAATATATCTCGTTAGCTCTGCGTGGAACTCTGCCCAATTATATGGAGGTCTGCCACGATTTGACTTAATTGGTAGAGTGAACTCCAAATCTAAACTTTTATCGTCTGTAATTAAGAAACCAGCCCGTTCTTCTATTGTACAAAATTTGGGTGCTGGCTGAGGAAATAATTTAAAAAGATTTTTTGATTCTACAAAAATATAATCAAACCAACCTTGTCTTGAGCGAGCATAATTTCCTTTCCATTCAATGCCATCAAACAACCAAAACTTTGCTGGAATTTTCTGGAAACCCTCTATATTTTCTCCTTCAACTATTTCATCTAATTGGCTCATTGATATAGATTCATAATTATATTCTTCCCACGCTTCGTCAGTTTTCCACAAATTAAGAGAATAACCCTCAATTATTTTGCCACGCAATTGACCATAGGATAATAAATCCCCCTTTTTTAATTTCAGAAATAATTCGCTTTTTGCTGGAGCTTCAAAGTTATTAATTATATCTTCTTTTTCCTTACAATATTCAGCATATTTTATTCTGAATTCATTATGAATTCTTAAGGTGTCTTCTTGCGTAAATGATGGAATATCATTTAGACTATCAAAGGAAAGTGCAGGTTCTTCTTCTAATTCAAGAAGAATTTCTCTCTCATAATCTTCTCTTTCGTAAAAAGGATATTCTATCCTATTAGCTTCAAACATTCCTTCCACAATATCACTTTTTCTATCATCAGCATTAGACAGATAATGCCAGCTTGCTGCATATTGTTTATATGCAACCCAACGCAAACATTCATTTAAGGTAAAATAAGGAGCTACTGGCAATGGATTTAGAATATATTGCATAAAGTTGTTACCCAAAAATCTTTTTGTTCATAGAAGCCACAACCTTGCTGGTGTGGGCTTCGCTAAGGTGGGCGTAGCGTTTAACCATTTGCAGGGTTTTATGACCTAGCACCTCAGCTATTTCTGCTAATGTTGCGCCGTTCATTGCCAAATAACTAGCTGCACTGTGGCGTAAATCGTGAAAGCGGAAATCTTCTAAATCAGCATTTTTAACAGCATTTTCCCACGCTGTGCGAATATCAATAGGCTGATTTTTCTTTTGACTTGGAAAAACATAATCGCAATCTAACCTGCGTATCTTGCTATATTCGCACATTAATTGCTTAGCATAACCTTGTAATGCGAGCGAACGCCGCTCTCCATTTTTTGTTTCGTGTAATATTATTATGCCACGCTCTAGGCTCACATCTTGCCATTTTAGCGATAATATTTCATCTTTACGAGCGGCGGTGCTGAGTGCTAAAACAACAATTATATGCAAATATGGATTTTCACTATTTTTACACGCAATTAAAAGAGCGTTGCGTTCTTTGTCTGATAAAAAGCGCACCCGCCCACGAGGCTCGCTCAACTTGCTAACTTTATGCACAGGATTGCTTTCTAATAATTCCCACTGCTTAACCGCAACAGTAAATATATGCCCCAAAGCAGTTGTGTAGCGATTAGCAGTAGATGCACCAATTTTTCGTTTATACTTATTTTCTAAGCCCAAAAGATTATTGCGATGCTCAGAGATAAGTGCTGGAGTAATATCAGCTAAAACATAATCACCTATCTTATCCCTCCAATACTTAATATAGAGTTCTTTACTGTCCGTTTCTTTATTGCTTAAGTTTAGAATTTCTTTGATATATTTGTCAGCAAGCCAACTAAATGTATGCTTCTTTGCTTTAGATGAGCGGAAATGACGACCTTCACGGATTGCAGATTCAGTATTTTGCGCCCAGTGTTTAGCGTCAGTTAAACGAATAAAACTGGCAGTTTCTGGAGGGTGTCCTTTAAGTCTCACCTTTACTCTAAAAGTAGCAGTACCGTCTTCAGTTATACGCTTTTCAATCGTTGCCATATAATACCCCAACAAATAGTGAATGACTACGACAAACATAAACAAATAAGAATAAATGGCAACAGAAAACAACACTTAAGATACATAAACTTAAGTTTTTATGATAATTATCTTTGTATAATAATGAGTTATAAATCCATTTGCACACAAAGGGACATTGGCGGGACATTAGATAGCAAAATTGACCTTATTTTGCACTCGTAAGCTCAAAAAAATAGATTTTTGTTTTATTGTGGATTTTGTCTAATTGCTGCCATTTTTTGCAACTCAGTGTCCCGCCAGTGTCCCATTTGGATTTTTGTAAGAACATATAAAACGCTGAAACTGGCTTCCAGTATTGGCAGGGGCGACAGGCATCGAACCTGCAACCTTCGGTTTTGGAGACCGACGCTCTACCAATTGAGCTACACCCCTAGATTTTGCACCCTCTATATATATAAATGCGCTAATATGTCAAAATATTATAGTATATCATACTAGCACGCATTATAGCACGAATAATAATTAATTTCACTGCCAAACATTTTCTATTCTTGCCACTAGCGATAAGATTATATATTCTGCTAGATAAATTAATCAAAATAGAGAAAATTATGTCCGCTCAACAAGCTAGTTCCGAACTTTTTTCCGCAAATGCCCCTTATATAGAGATGCTCTATGAAAATTGGTTGAAAAACCCCGCTTCGGTTGACCCAAGCTGGCAAGCATTTTTTGCAAGCAATGTAGGCAGACAAGATGCTGACCACGCAGTTACTCGCCCAAGTTGGTCACACAATGTTTCTAAGTTTGAAGACGAAATACTTAAAACTGAGACAAAGCCTATTGTAAATGCTGATAAGAAAGCCACACCACAAACTAATGCAGATGTTACGCAAGCTACTCGTGACACTATCAATGCTCTAATGCTAATTCGCAATTATCGGGTGCGTGGACATTTAATGGCAAATTATGATCCACTCGGGCTAGATTGGCCCAAACCTCACCCTGAGCTTGAACCAGCAAGTTATGGTTTTAGCAAGACAGATTATGACCGTAAAATCTTTTTAGACGGTGTTTTGGGTCTGCAATTTGGTACAATCCGTGAGATTATGGAAATTCTGCGAGTGACTTATTGTAGTGGCATTGGCATTGAGTTCATGCACATTCAATACCCTGAACAAAAAGACTGGCTGCAAAAACGCATTGAAAGCAAAGGTAAAACTGGCATTAACTTGAGCAATGCTGAGAAAAAGTCAATCCTAAAATCACTTGCTGAGGTTGAATCTTTTGAAGAATTCGTCCAGATAAAATACGCAAGCACCAAACGCTTTTCTATTCAAGGTGGTGATACCGCAATTTCTGGTTTGGAGACAGTTATTAATACCTCTGCCGAGCTAGGAGTGGAGGAGGTAAATATCGGTATGCCGCATCGTGGGCGTATGAATGTTATCACTCAAATTATGGGCAAACCTTACACTGAATTACTCTCACTATTTCAAGGCAATATTGATTTTCCAGAATGGGTAGATTCTTCAGGTGATGTTAAATATCACTTAGGAGTTTCTAACACTCGCACCCTTGAGAATGAAAAAACTATTCACTTGTCGCTTGCTTCTAACCCTTCGCATTTAGAAGTAGTTAACCCTGTGGTAACTGGCAAAGTGCGAGCAAAGCAAGACCGCAAAGGTGACCACGAGAAAAAAGAGAAAGTTATGGCTGTTTTGTTGCATGGAGATGCTGCATTTGCAGGACAAGGCTCAGTTGCTGAAACGCTTTCTTTCGCTGAATTACGGGGTTATCGCACTGGCGGAACAGTGCATATTATCGTCAATAACCAAATTGGCTTTACCACTAGCCCACGCTTCTCTCGCTTCACGCCATATCCTTCAGATGTTGCTAAAATGGTGCAAGCGCCAATTTTCCATGTTAATGGTGATGACCCTGAAGCGGTATATTTCGCTTGTAAAACAGCAGCAGAATTCCGCCATTTATTCAAAAGAGATGTTGTGGTAGATATTTTCTGCTACCGCAAATATGGGCATAATGAGAGTGATGAGCCAATGTTCACGCAACCGCTTATGTATAAAGCGATTGCAGCGCATAAATTGCCAGCAAGATTATATGCAGAAAGGCTAGTTACAACTGGCGTAGTCTCGCAAGCAGAGGTTGATGCACAATTTGCTGAATTCCGCACAATGCTAGAAAAAGCTTATGAAGATGCCAAATCTTTTAAGCCGAACAAGGCAGACTGGCTAGAAGGTGCGTGGGCAGGTTTTGAAAAACCTAAAGGTGATCACCCAGTAGTTGATACTGGTATTGAGTTGGAAAAACTCAAAGAAATTGGCTTTGCAATCTCTAAAGAGCCAGAAAATTTTGCTCTTAATGCAAAAATTACAAGGCAGCTTGAAGCAAAACGCAAAATGCTTGAAACTGGTGAGGGGCTGGACTGGGCAATGGGCGAGGCTTTGGCTTATGGCAGCTTGCTCAAAGAGGGGCATGGAGTTAGGCTTTCAGGGCAAGATTGCTGTCGTGGCACATTCTCACACCGCCATGCGGTATTAATTGATCAAAATAATGAAGAGCGTTACACCCCACTCAATAATATTGGTGCAGAAAAAAACTTTGAAGTTATTGACAGCTCACTTTCTGAGTTGGCAATTTTAGGCTTTGAATATGGTTACTCGCTCGCTGAACCGCAAGCATTAGTATTGTGGGAAGCTCAGTTTGGTGACTTCGCCAATGGTGCGCAAATTATCATTGACCAATTCATTTCTTCTGGTGAAGTAAAATGGCTAAGAATGTCGGGCTTGGTAATGTTGTTACCGCATGGTTATGAAGGTATGGGACCCGAACATTCATCTGCCCGCCTAGAACGCTTCTTGCAACTTTGTGGTGAAGATAATATGCAAGTCGTGAACTGCACTACTCCTGCTAATTTCTTCCATGTTTTGCGCCGTCAAATGCACCGCAAATTTAGAAAACCTTTAATAGTAATGACACCAAAATCTCTGTTGCGTCATAAACTCGCAATTTCTTCCCTATCAGATATGGCAAAAGGAACTCATTTTATGCGTGTAATTCCAGAAACTGCTAAACTTAATGATGATAAAAAAATTAAACGCTTAATCATCACTTCTGGCAAAGTATATTACGATTTATATGAAGAAAGAGAAAAACGAGGCGTAAAAGATACTGCAATTATTCGGGTTGAACAATATTATCCATTCCCAGCCGCCGAGCTTACTGCTGAGTTGAATCGCTATAAAAATGCTGATGTTCTCTGGTGTCAGGAAGAGCCAGAAAATATGGGCGCATGGAGGTTTATTGGACCAAAAATCGGTAAACTCCTAGAAGATATTGGCAGAAAAGATGTGCGGATTAAATATGCAGGTCGTGCCGAAGCAGCATCTCCCGCAGCAGGCTATGTAAAAATCCATAATAAAGAGCAAGAACAGCTAATTAATGAAGCTTTGGATTTAAGCGGATTAGGCAGTAGCTTTTTTAAAAGAGCAGTGTAAAAAGGGGGAGTTTTAACTGCCCCCCTATAAACTTCAAATTCTTAAGTTTACTTCTCAGCTTCTATTGGTGCTTCGTCCAGCGCATAACCCGTAGCCCTTACGGTGCGGATAATCTCGGAGGACTTCCCAGTCGGGTTAAGCCCGGTACGCAAGCGCCTGACATGCACATCAACAGTTCTTAGTTCAACATAAATATCATGCCCCCAAACTGCATCTAGCAATTGCTCACGCGAGAAAACTCGCTTTGGGTGTTCCATTAAGTAACGCAACAAGCTAAACTCAGTTGGGCTTAAATGGAGTTGAATTCCACCACGAGAAACTTGATGTCCTACCATATCCATTGTTAAATCTGAGAAGTTCAATACTTTTTCTGACAATGCAGGGCGCAAACGGCGCAACACCGCACGGATTCTAGCAATTAATTCGCTAGGAGAAAATGGCTTAACCATATAATCATCTGCACCTGCATCAAGCCCACGAATGCGGTCACTTTCCTCACCTCGTGCGGATAACATAATGATAGGCACGGTTTTAGTTTCTTCTTGCTTGCGTAAATTAGCACAAATGTCAATTCCTGACATATTAGGTAACATCCAGTCAAGAATGATAATATCGGGAGTGTGAGCTTTTACCAAACCAATTGCTTCGTCACCATCACCAGTGGAATAGACTTTGAAACCTTCTCGTTCAAGATTATACCGCAACATAGTGACTATGGCGATTTCATCTTCTACGATAAGAACTTTGGTTTCAATTGGTTGCAATGTACTCATAATTATGCTCTATATAATATTATAATATTGTAATCGTATAGTTAAATAGTTAACCAATTATTAACAAAAATGAAAGAGTAATTTTCCTGTGACATTAAAACCACAAATAAAACTTTTGCTTGATATCCTTCCTTTGGCGGTATTTTTTATTAGTTATAAATGGTTGGGGCTTTTTGCTGCCACTACTGGGATAATTATAACTTCATTAGTATCACTTCTAATCATTTACTTTTTTGAAAGAAAGGTTGCACTTTCACCCTTAATTTCTGCCGCAGTAGTGGCAATTTTTGGTAGCCTCACCCTTTATTTGCATGATGAAACTTTTATAAAGATCAAGCCAACCCTAGTTAATTTAGTCTTTGCCAGCATATTACTCGGCGGCTGCCTGACAAACAAAGGCTTACTCCGCCATATTTTCGGGCAATCATTTAATTTAAGCGAAAGAGGCTGGTTTTTGCTTTCACGCCGTTGGGGATTTTTCTTTATCTTTATGGCAGGGCTTAATGAATTAGTCTGGCGCAATTTTCCCACTGAAACTTGGGTGAATTTCAAAGTTTTTGGCTTAATTGGCTTAACTGTTGCGTTTGCTACTTCACAAATGCGATTTGTTCTCAAACACTCAAAAATTGATTGATATTATTAATTCTCCACAAGCGGAACGAAGCGCACTGACATTAGATGTTGCTGCTTAATACCATCAGGAGTTTTTTCTATTCTAAGCAATATTTGTTCAGTGTCGCTACCTACTGGAATTACCATAATTCCGCCTTCAGCCAATTGCTCTAACAAGGCAGCAGGGACAGAATGAGCAGCGGCAGTAACAATAATGCGGTCAAATGGTGCAGCAATTTTCCAGCCCTTTGATCCATCTCCAGCTTGGGTCATTATATTGCTCATTTTGAGGCTTTTGAAGCGTTGTTCCGCAACCCGCAACAAATCTCGGTGGCGTTCAATTGTATAAACCATACGGCATAATCTGGATAAAACCGCCGCCTGATAACCAGAACCTGTGCCAATTTCTAACACTCGCATACGGTCGCCCACTTGTAGGGCTGAAGTCATCCATGCAACTACGCTAGGCTGGCTAATAGTTTGCCCAGAATCAATTGGCAGAGCGGTGTCTTCATAAGCTTTATCTCTGAACGCATCGGGAACGAATATTTCACGAGGCAATGACTCAATCGCAGACAAAACCCTAATATCGCTAATTCCACTAGTTCTGAGTTTCATCAGCAAGCGAATGCGTTCATGGAGGTTATCTTCAGCAAGAGCGTTAGCAATGCTCATTTTTCTATTTCTTCTTTTAATTGTTTCAGCATTTTGTAATTAGTCAGATCTAAACAAATTGGTGATATAGTAATATAATTTTCGCAAAGCCATTTAATATCAGAATCTGGACGATGTAAATGAGTTCCTTCATCGTCCCAATGCAACCAGTAATATGGTTTATTATCAGGGTCAGCGCAACTAACTATGGTTTTAGAGGTATCTCGTTTACCATGCGTTACCAACTTTACGCCTTTTACTTTGTCTGGAGAGCAATCTGGAAAATTAACATTAAAGAAGGTATCTTTATCCCATTTTACATTGAGAAGTTTATTTATGATTTTAGTGGCATGAGACTCCGCATTAGCCCAATGAACCTTAGGGTTAGTTGCGCCAAAATCCAGAGCTTGCGAAAGCGCAATTGAGGGAATGTTAAGCAATGTTCCTTCCATTGCACCTGCAACCGTGCCTGAATGAGTTATATCCTCAGCGATATTTTGCCCACGATTTACCCCAGACAAAACTAAATCTATTTTCTTTTTTATAATAACATTTGCTGCCATTAACACGCAATCTGTCGGAGTACCTTTTACTGCAAACTTTTTGGCAGAAATCTTGCGGCAACGAAGAGGTGAATGTACCGTAAGCGAATGCCCTGCACCGCTTTGTTCAGTCTCTGGTGCGACTACCCAAACATCTTTGGAAATTGTGCGGGCGATTTTTTCTAAGACTTTTAAGCCTTGAGCGTTAATACCGTCATCATTTGTAACTAAAATTCTCATTCTTGGGTTATTCCCCAATCATTTTAAGAACAGATTCCGCTAAATTAGTATAAACTTTGTTTGCTTCTTCTATGTTTATTTTTACTCCAACTTTCTTACCATTTTGTTCTTTTTCCCATACAGCTCCACCCCAAGCAGACTTAGAAATAACATTGCCATCAGCTTGCACTAATTCATAGATGGGTTTAGATAATTTTTGAGATACGGGAATAAGAGTATTAAAATTCTGTACACCAGCCAAATGATACGGGACATCAAATTTTACTGTTTGCTTAAAAATTTCTTCGTTAACAATCATTTTTTCTTTATTAAGAGATGGAGCTAATTTATTATTTGTTATATCTTTGATTTTATCAAGCCACTTACTATACGCTTTTGCCATAGTTTTTGAATTATCATCATCTTCTTTTGCATCAGTTGTATAAACTCTATAATTTTGGGATATAAAGCCTAGCATCTTAGGATTATTCTTTGGCAAAGCATAACTATCATTTCCCTCTCTAAAACGAGCAATATCTTTTGACCATCGCGGAAGTACATTACTTAATGAATCAATTGCTTGGTAACAATAAAAGTCTGGTGAAATGGGAACAATGAAATAATCCGAACTCATTAAAATACATTGATTTGTAGCAGAAACACTAGGACTCATGTCAACAATAACAATATCAAAACGACCTTGCTCTGCTATCTTTCTAATAAGATTATTTATTGCGCCGACAAAGCGTTTCAATACAGGTATAGTTCCACTGCTTGTAAGTGCGGTTGCTATCTGTATATCTATTTCAGAAAACCTAATATTTCCAGCCAGAATAAATAGGTTAGAATTTTTAGTTTTTGCAACAGAAGAACCAGAAATACTTGCGGTATTTGTTTCCAATGCAAATTCAGAAGCCAAACTATTAAAAATATCTGTATTTTGTTTGCTGTCATAAAAAGCAAATAATCCATCATAATCATCTATGCCAAGTGCAAGCCCAGTCAAATTGCATTGTGGGTCGGCATCAACAATCAGCACTCTTTTGCCCAGCGACGCCATTTTCCAACCCAAGTGATAAGCAGTTGTAGTTTTACTAACGCCACCTTTATGATTGAATAGCGAAATGATCTTTGTCATAATTTTCAATTTTCCCAACTATTTACTGACAATACTAATCTATTTGACAAAATCAGTCAATTATCTTTAAGTGTTGGCATGATAGATATTTCCGTAATAATTCCGATGTATAACGAGGAAGAAGGCTTAAAAAAGCTATTTTCTCGTCTTATGCCTTGTCTTGAAAAAGTAACTTCTAACTACGAAATTATCTGCGCAAATGACGGCAGTCGTGACAATACCTTAGCGGCTTTGAAAGCATATAGCAAATCTGACTCTCGCATAAAAATCATTAATTTTTCTCGCAATTTCGGCAAAGAAGTCGCAATGACCGCAGGGCTAGATTATGCCTCAGGCAGAGCAGTAATTCCAATTGATGCGGACTTGCAAGACCCGCCCGAATTAATCCCTGAATTAGTAAAAAAATGGCAAGAAGGGTACAAAGTTGTTTTAGCAACCAGAAGAGGTAGAAACAGCGACACTTGGCTAAAACGCAAATCTGCAACTTGGTTTTATAATTTAATTAATAAAGTTTCTGATGTAAGAATACCGTCCAACACTGGCGATTTCCGCTTAATGGACGCAAGTGTAGTAAATGCAGTAAGGCAATTACCTGAACGCACTCGTTTTATGAAAGGTATATTTGCTTGGGTAGGGTTTTCCACCACCACAATATATTTTGACCGTGAAGCAAGAGCCGCAGGACAAACAAGCTGGAATTATTGGAAGTTATGGAAATTTGCCCTAGACGGAATTTTCTCGTTTACCAGTGTACCACTTAGAGTATGGACATATATTGGCGGTGGAATTTCATTAATCTCATTTCTCTGGGCATTAAAAATTATCATTAAAACTGTGGTACTTGGCGTAGATGTTCCAGGTTATGCCTCACTAATGGTGGCGTTGTTATTTATGGGTGGAATGCAGCTTCTAAGTGTCGGCATTATTGGCGAATATGTCGGGCGTATTTATAGCGAAACCAAGCACCGCCCACTTTATTTCGTTGAAGAAACCGTTGGGTTTTAAAAGTGAGTAGCAAACTAAAAACCCCGACAATTATTCCAGGCTTTGGCTTTGCACTTGGCTTTACAATTTTATATTTAACCCTGATTGTGATTATTCCATTATCTGGCTTATTCATCAAAACTGCGAGTATGGACTTCCATACATTTTTTTCTACCGTAACCGCACCACGAGTAGTCTCTGCCTATAAAATCAGTTTTGGAATTTCACTAATTGCTGCATTAATAAATGTATTTTTTGGTTTTATTGTTGCTTGGGTGTTAGTGCGCTATAAACTCCCCTTCAAAAAGATTTTTGACGCAATGATAGATTTACCATTTGCCTTACCAACTGCGGTTGCTGGAATTGCTCTTTCAGCAATTTATTCCGAAAGCGGAATAATCGGCAGTTTGTTTGCTCATATTGGGGTAAAACTATCTTATAACCCGGCTGGAATTGCAATTGCTTTAATCTTCGTTGGCTTGCCATTTATCGTTCGCACCGTTGAGCCAGTTTTACAAGATTTAGACCGAGAATTAGAAGAGGCAGCAGCAAGTTTAGGGGCTAATCGCTGGCAGGTATTTACCAAAGTTATTTTCCCGCACATTTTCCCCGCTTTACTTACGGGCTTTGCAATGGCATTTGCTAGAGGTCTAGGCGAATATGGCTCGGTAATTTTTATTGCTGGTAATTTGCCGATGGTATCAGAAATTGTGCCGTTAGTTATAATTACCAAACTGGAACAATATGACTATGCAGGCGCAACCGCCATTGCAGTTACTATGCTTACAGGATCTTTCATATTACTAATGATAATTAATTTTTTACAGAATTTTAGCACTAAAGCTAGGTGTTGAGATAATATTTTGTGACAATTTGGCAGTTTTTTGGTATATTAGCAATATAACCCCCCAGCCCTAGTGTAATCTATATGCAAAATATTATCCCAGTTGATCCTGAATTTGCCAAAAAGGCTATTATTAATAAGGAGCAATATGATGAAATGTATAAACAATCTATTGAAGACCCCAATGAATTCTGGGGCAAGCAGGCAGAGCGGTTAGATTGGATAGAAAAATTCCACACCGTTAAAAACACCAAATTCACTCCCGAAGTGGGTATTCTCTGGTTTGAAGGCGGAAAACTCAATGTCAGTGCCAATTGCATAGACCGCCATTTGGCCACTAAAGCAGATAAAACTGCGATTATTTGGGAGGGGGATAACCCTGCAGAATCTCGTCATATTTCTTACCGTGAACTCCATGAATATACTTGCAAATTGGCAAATGTTTTGCTCGCTCACGGAGTTAAAAAAGGCGACCGAGTTACTATTTATATGCCGATGATTCCTGAAGCTGCATACGCAATGCTGGCTTGCACCCGCATTGGCGCAGTGCATTCGCTTGTATTTGCTGGGTTTTCACCCGATGCAATTAAAGGACGGATTGAAGATTGTGGCAGTAAATTTGTGATAACTGCTGATGAATCTATGCGTGGCGGTAAAGCAATCCCACTTAAAGAGCATTTAGACTCTGCTTTAGAGCATCTTCCGCAAGTGGGTAAAGTTTTGGTAGTAAGACGAACAGGTGGCAAAATTGCATGGCATCATAAGCGAGACTTATGGTATCATGAGGAAATCGCCAAAGTTGCTTATGACAACACCCCCGAAGTGATGGATTCCGAAGACACATTATTCATTCTTTATACTTCTGGTTCAACAGGCAAACCCAAAGGGGTAATGCACACAACTGCAGGTTATTTGCTCTATGTTGCACTAACTCACCAATTGATTTTTGATTATAAGGACGGCGAAGTTTTTTGGTGTACGGCAGATATTGGCTGGGTTACAGGGCATAGTTACACAATTTACGCTCCATTATGTAACAGCGCAACTACGCTGATGTTTGAGGGCATACCAACTTACCCTGATTATTCAAGATTTTGGCAAGTGATAGATAAACATGAGTGATAGATAAACATGGTGTCAATATTTTCTACACTGCCCCAACTGCTTTGCGAGCTTTAATGCGTGAAGGTGATGACTTTGTCACCAGCTCATCTAGGCGATCACTGCGATTACTTGGAACTGTCGGCGAACCAATTAACCCAGAGGCTTGGTTGTGGTATTATAATATAGTTGGTGAAGAAAGATTACCAATTGTGGACACTTGGTGGCAGACTGAAACAGGTGGCATAATGATTGCCCCATTTGCAGGTGCATTCCCACTCAAACCAGGGTCAGCTACCCTGCCATTTTTTGGTGTTCAACCAGTAGTCTTAGATTCTGATGGCAATATGCTAGAAGGTGAATGTGAGGGGCTGCTTTGCATTGCAGATTCTTGGTGTGGACAAGCTCGCACCTTATATGGCGACCACGCTCGCTTTGAGCAAACATATTTTAGCCACTTCACAGGTTATTATTTCACTGGTGACGGCTGCAAACGCGACAAAGACGGCTATTACTGGATAACAGGTCGGGTTGATGATGTGATTAATGTCTCAGGGCATCGCTTAGGCACAGCCGAAATTGAAAGTGCGTTAGTTGCTTATGAGAGTGTTGCCGAAGCGGCAGTAGTTGGCTTCCCTCATGATATTAAAGGACAAGGGATTTATGCCTATGTGACTTTAAAGGCAGGCATTAAACCCAGTAAAGAATTAGAGAAAAAACTTATAAAATTGGTGAGGGAGCATCTAAGCCCAATTGCCACACCAGATATAATTCACTTTAGCGATAATTTGCCCAAAACCCGTTCGGGGAAAATCATGCGCCGCATTTTGCGTAAAATTGCCGAAGGCGAAGTTACAGGTTTTGGTGACATCTCTACCCTCGCCAACCCTGAAATTGTTGCGAAATTAGTGGCAGAACGGATTTAATCTTATATAGATATATAAATAATCCTAATTACGAGCTATCCATAAATGATAAACCAACTCAACTTAACCACTATAAAAACCCCTGCATATATTCTTGATGAAGCTGCATTAATTCGCAATCTTGAGCGAGTGGCGGAGATTAAAAACCGTGCAGGTGTAACCATTTTGCTTGCTACCAAAGCATTTTCAATGTTTTCAGCATTCCCCCTAATGCGAAACTATTTAGACGGTACAACTGCTAGTGGTTATTATGAGGCAAAGCTTGGTAGAGAAGAATTTGGCAAACAAGTTCATGTCTATTCACCTGCTTTTGATAGCCAAGAAATAGAAAAAATTTTACCAATTGCTGACCATATTTATTTTAATTCACCTGCGCAGTTAAATAAATTTTACGAACAGTCAAAGCATCTCTCAATTGGGCTTAGAGTGAACCCTGAGCTTTCTCTAACCGAAACCGAGCTTTATAACCCTGCTGCGCCAAATTCTCGTATGGGAACAATAAAAAGAAATATTGACGAACAAACTTTAGCAAAAATAGACGGGCTGCATTTTCATATCCTATGTGAGAATATGGCGGAAGATTCCGACTCATTAATTGATTTTGTAGAACAAAATTTTTGTGAGTGGCTGGAGAAAATGAAATGGGTAAATTTTGGCGGTGGGCATTTTCTCAATCACCCAAATTACGACCGTGAGAAATTAATCACTCGCTTGCTAGCTTTCCGCAGCCAATTTCCGCATTTGGAAGTTATTTTAGAACCTGGTGGTGGCATAGTTTATGACACAGGTTATCTAGTGGCTGAAGTTTTAGATATTGTTGAAAACGGCAAGCAAATCGCCATTCTTAACACTTCCGCAACCACTCATATGCCTGATGTTTTGGAGATGCCATACCGCCCACCATTATATAATTCTGGTGAAGCTGCTGAAAAACCATATAACTATATTTTAGCTGGTAAAACCTGCCTCACAGGTGATGTAATTGGCGAATATTCATTTGATAAGCCACTTGCAATCGGGGACAAACTAATTTTTACTGAGATGATGCAATATACCATGGTAAAAAACACTACCTTCAATGGCATGCCACTTCCAGACATAGGAATTTTACGCAAAAACGGTGAATATGAAGTTATAAAATCATTTGATTATCAAGACTTTAAGAATAGGTTGAGTTAAAAATATAAGCCCTCTTTTGCCCCACTCAGATGGTGAGGAAAATGGTATTAATCTCACTTAGAAAAAGTCAGCAACCACTTATAAATATCGTGTAAAATTGCGGTTGTCATTAGCATTGCAACGAGTGCCATACCAACTTTCATGCCGTAATCTTGGAATTTTCTAGCGAGCGGGCGACCACGCACTGCTTCAAGTGCATAAAACAACAAATGCCCACCGTCTAATACAGGAATGGGAAATAGATTTATCAGCCCCAAACTTGCTGAGATATTTGCCATGAGTAAAAACATCACATCAAAACCTTTGCTAGCTGCCTGCCCCGACATTTTTGCCATTGTGATTGGACCTTGTATATTATCTAAGAAGCTGCGGTCACCGACAATAATTTGCCCAACTGCCTTTAGGGTGATAGTGCAGAAATGGTAAGTTCTAATGGTTGCTTCCCAAACTGCACGGAAAAAGCCAACCTCTTCAATCTTAACTTTTTTGCTGGTAATTCCGATAATTGGGTGAGTGAAGTCATTGCCCAAACCATCTTTCTCGGTAATATTTTTAGGAGTTATAATAAGTTCTATAATTTTATCACCTCGTTTAATTTGCAAATTAACTGGTGTACCGAGATTAGTTAATAAAGTGCGTTGAATTTGATTGAAACTATCAACTTGCTTGTCGTCAATCGTGATTATTTGATCATTAGGCAGTAAACCTGCAGCTTGTGCTGGGGTATCTTTCATCACTTCGCCTATAATTGGCTCAATTGAGGGCAAACCAGAGATAATTATAAATGCAGTAAAAATGGCAATTGTGAGGAGAAAATTTGCCAAAGGCCCTGCCACCACAATTGCAGCTTTTTTGTAAAGTGGCTTGTGGTAGAAAGTATATTTCTTTTCTTCTGCACTAAGACTATCAATTTCTTCCAACGGTGCGCTTGCCTCTGAAGCATCGCCATACATTTTGACATAGCCACCAAGAGGAATTGCGCTAATTTTCCAGCGTGTGCCAGATTTATCGTTTCTACCCCAAAGCTCTTTGCCAAACCCCAGTGAGAATGTTTCAATCTTTACCCCAGCCCATTTGGCAATGATATAATGCCCAAATTCATGGACAAATACCAACACCAAAATAATAAAAATATATGAACTAAGGCTGATTAAAAATGACATAATAATATAACTATAAGTTGCCTAATTTATATTGGCAAACAAAATAAAAACGGCTCCATTTCTGAAGCCGATTTTAAAGTAAAATTAGCGACTATTTCTTTAAATCTTTTCTTATTTCTTTTTTGTCGTGGTGAATTTGTTTCTTGTCATGATGGATTTGGTGTTCTTTATGTTCAATTTGTTTTCTATCATGGTGGATTTGGCGATCATTTTGACGAATTTGTTTTTTGTCTTGATGAATTTGTTGTTTAGCTGCTTGCGCACCAGCAGTATTTCCACTGCTTATATCTTGCTTTTCTATTGCTCGTTCTTTGGCAATATCTGAGCGATCAGCTTGGTTTTGCGCTTTGTCCCCTTGAATTTGCGTTCTATCACTCTGTATTTTTGAGCGATCACTTTGAATTTGTGAACGGTCATTTTGAATCTGGTTGACATCTTGAGAAACTGGGTCAGCGAAAACTGGTGCAGCTAGGGATATGGTGGTCACCAATGCTAGTGTTGATATAATTCTTTTCATAAAAACTCCTATATTTTGTGTTTATTATGTATAAGACAATCTCCATACATATTACGCAATATAGCAGAGCCAATATTAACTGGTTGTTTACACAAAATTAATTTTTTGCAATAGTGGTAAACAAAATTTTAACTTTTGTAGCAAGCCATTGAAAATAATTACTTTACAATGGATATGTCCACACGGTCATAAGGAGGGGTATCGTTTTTATTGCCAAGTGCTTTTACATTTACTCGCTCAACATCTATGTTTTTATTTCCAGTTAAGTAATTGCGCACAGCAATGCCACGAGCAAGAGATACTCGTTTAGGATAAACACCGCTTGTTTCAGTACCACTTGCATAGGCAGTTATGGTAACTCTGGCGGTTTTGTTTTTATTCAATTGGTCTGCAATTGCATCTAACTTAGCAGTTATGCTTAGTGGAACATCAGTTTCAGTCTCATTATAAGTTATCCGTAAATCAGCATTACCAGCAGGGACATCTGAAGCCGCAGGTAATGGTTGCAAAGCTGGCACAACAGGAGCGGCAGCGGTAACTTTAGCAGGAAGTGCTGGCAAAGGTTTTGCCTCTATATCTGCCTTAGTGATTGGTGGCAATGCAGGTGGCGGTATTGGCGCAGGCTCAGCAGCTTTAGGAGCAGGGGGTATAGGCAATGCGTTTACTGCTGGCAAAGGCGGCAAAGCTGATGGGGGATTTAATAATGGAGCTGGAACAGGTGTGGGTGGAGTCGTTGGTGCAGCGTCAGTTTTTTTGCTGCCAAAGAAGCTAGAGAATTGCCCCACAATTGAGGTGCTGACTGGCTTTTCAACTGGTTTTGCATCAGAAACTGGAGGCAAAACAGGTGCAGGGCTTGGCAATTTAGGTGTCGGATTAGAATTAGGAGGAACTGGCAAATCTTCTATTTTTGGCAAAATCGGTGTAGGTCGTGTTAACGGTTTTTCTGGAGCAATTGCTAATGGCGCATTGTTAGAAGCTGGCGATACAGCAGTTTTTTCAACTTTAGGGGCAGGATTGACTGCTTCTGGCATTGCAGGAATAGACTGAACGGCTGGCTTATCAGCAACAATTTTTACTTCTGGCGCAGTGCCAGTCTTATTTGGTTTAACTGCGGTTACAGCAATCGCTTTTTTAGGCTTTTTGTGTTTGTGTTTAATTGGCTTTTTTATGCCTTCGGGTTTTTTGTAATCTTTATCAAGAACTTGATCAGCAAATGGAGAATTATTATAGCTAGGATTACTTTTTGCACTATTTGGCAAAACATCAAGATTTATCTCTATGCTAGGTTGTTTGATTGTTTCTGAATGTCGCGCATCATCAGCAAAAACATTGCTTGAAATTATCATGGAAGCACAAGTAAGTAGTAAAAACTGAGTTGTTTTCATAAATTTAAGTTCTTAAATTGGATTATTATGGATATTATTCATCATCAAAAGATTTAGGTTGAAACAGAGGCTTGAACGCTTGCTTTGGCATGGGGACATCAATCATGTTATAGGCAATTTTCATCTCTTCTCTAACTTCATCAGTCGGATCGCCTTTGCCTGCTCGCACGACATCGCCAAAATCGGCAGGTTTAAAATTTTCCCCAGCCCGCATTTTTGCAAACATCTCTTTGAGATTTCTGCCAGTAATTTGCAGATAAGAATATACCGCATCACCAAACAAGTTATTGCCTTGTAACAATATAATTACTTCAGTATCAAGAAATTCATCGCCCACCAAATCAGGCGAAACATTTTTTCCGAAGCCACTTGCTGACCAATTGTTTTTTTTCATCATTTGCATTCTAGTAACTATTTTTATACTGCTAAAAGCATATTGCCTGACAATTTAACTGTATAGAGTTAAAAAGTAAAACAAAATTTTTTTGAAATTGTTAAGGAATGAGATAATTTGTTGTGTTATACTATGTTTGAGTGCTGCACTTTTTAAATATAAGTCATAAAGAATTTACAGATTAAAAACCAAAATATCCAGTGCCACTGCCGTAACCATGTGACAATACAGCAACAAAATTACCAGAACTATCAAGTTGAACTATACGCTCGTTATTATCGTCAATAACATAGATATATATTGTTCCCAAAGTTTTTCCAACAGTAATTCCTGTGGGGTTATTAAAATTAGGTGATGTACCACTACCAAATGCCCCATAATAGGAACAACTAATAAAAGCAGTGTCACATTTAAGCACACGATTATTACCACTATCAGCAACCCAGATATTGGTTCCATCATACGCCAAACCAGTTGGGTTTGACACTGAAATGCCATTTGCAGTAATAGCATTATATGTATTAGTAAGTGCGCCTGTACTATCAAATTTTTTAATCTGATTATTGGCAGTGTCAGCAACATATATATAATTACTTACACCAGCCACCATTCCAGTTGGCGTGAAACCAGCAACATTACCTTTTGCTGCACAGCTAGTGCAACCAGCACTGCATTTTTGTATTTGGTTATTACCAGTATCAGCTATCCAGCAAATTCCAGTGCTACTATCAATTGCAACTCCCATTGGGTATGAAAGAGTCGCCCCTGTTGTAACCGCTGTACCAGTAGAGCAATCACTTGCCGAGTTACATTTTATTATATTACCAGTATTCGCATTAATTGCTCCGCTTGTAATAGTTCCAGTATCAACCACATATTTTCTATCTGAATCAATTTTGTCATCTGCTGCACCAGAAACATAATTAAAAGAAGTTCCAGTATATGTAGATTGGGGAGTTGTCCAACTACCAGAAGAATAAATTTGTAACCGCTTATTTTTTGTATCTGAGGCGATAACATTGCCACTTATATCTGCTGATATTCCTGAAAATGGTCCAGTTGCAATATTAATTGGAATATTCGGAGTGGTAAGAAAAATTGGGGAAGAATTGTTAGAGCCAACCACAGATATTTTGGCACTATTTAAATTAATTTGTGAGTTATTTACATATATCTTTCCAACAGCAACAACTCCGTCACTAGCCTGCACAGGATAATTAAATGTACAATAATTCGTTGCACAATTTTTGTAATTCGCAGTTTTGCTATTACCATTAAACGATAGTGGCAAGGTGGGTGTTCCACCAGAAATAGAGACGCTAGTGCCCTTGAAGTTAAGTTGTACTGGGATATTTTCACCAACGATATAATTAGCAGTACCTGCGATTCCAGAAAGTGCTGGCATTGTCACATCAATAGAATTCTGTGCCACTGAAATCGGCATCGCATTCAAAGATGGCGTGCTATTGCTTTTATAGACAATGATGTCGTCAAAATTTACAGGTGGATTTGCCCCCGAGCAATTGCCGTTTTCACAAGTAATAGGGTTATTAAATAAATAATTTTTGAATGCTCCAGAGTTATTTGTCACAGTTGAGCTTGTTTCATTTACCTGAGCATTGTCAGCTTGTTCAATTTCAGTTGACGACCCCGTATTTAATCTTCCCGCAGTTCCAGTCCCACCCGTTCCCTGCTCTGGCAGCCAAGCTCCATAACCGTCTGCACCGTGACTTATTAATGCAAACACTGAATTAGTTAAACTTCCAGCCCAAGTAGTTCCAGAAACATAAACTGCATTTTCCATAATCGGAATTGAGCCTGTTAAGGTAGTAGATGTCCAAGGGGTGGCGGTGGCTGCGGTGTCCACCATATAAGTTATATCCCGCCCATAGCCATCTAACGCAGCGTCAACTGGAAGCCCCAAAGTTCTAACTGGCACCATACCCACTGCAACATCAGTTGTTGAAGTTGTAAGTGCATAAGCGGCCGTTGTTGGAGAGCCGCCAACGCAATTTCCTGTTGTGCCATTATTGACGGCAGCTTTGCCGTAATTAGAATTACCTGTTGCAATTGTAGGATCAGCAGGGCAAGGCAATGTTCCATAAGTGGCTTGATACGCTCTTAAAGCCGCCATTATGGTTTGCATTTTTTTGGTAGAAACTTGGTTTTGGTTATTAGTAACCTGATAGCTAGGCAAAACTGCGACCATAGCAACTGCCAGAATAGTAAGCAAAATGCTTATCTGAATTAAGGTGAAGCCTTTATTGTATGATCTGCTAAGTATATTCATTTTTTCAATATACCACTATAAATTATGACAATAAAGTATAATCTTTCTGCTAACCCAGCCAACTGGCAGGATTGGTTGGTTTGCCGTTTTTGCGTAATTCCATGTAAATATGAACAGGGGGCTTGCCCATATTACCAATTGGCTCGCCTTTGATAACAAATTGCCCTGGAGTACAGTTAATATGTTCCATTCCTGAAAGTAGTGTGTGATAATCATCACTATGGCGGATAATCACCATTTTACCATAATCACGGAAATTGCCAGCATAGACAATTTCCCCGTCAAACGGTGCAACGACAATTGCTTTTTCTGCCCCAGAAATTACGATGCCTTTGGAAAAAGCATCTTCTTTACTTGTGCCGTAACTGGCGATAATTTTTCCTTTTAATGGTGTTGAAATATGCCCCTTAGCGGCAGCAAAAGAATGTAATTTGCGTTTGATTTTATCATCATCTTTGCCAACTGAATTTGACTTAATATCTTGTTCTTGATTAAGATTTTCTTGTTCTAGTTTATCTACCAATTCTTGTAAATCTTTAGAACGGGCGATTAAGTTGGCTAACTTTTCTCGTTCTTTTTGCGCTTTGCCACCAATTTCCTTTTGTAATTTACTGCGTTCTTCAATTCTTTTGAGCAGCTCGGTTTGCTCACCTTCTAACCCTAATTTCTTAGATAAGATGTCTTGACGATTTTTAATAATTTTTGCTTGCAAATCATCTAATTCACTAAGCTGCAACTTTAGGCTGCTGGCTTCTTCCTCAATTGCCTCAGTTACTACTCCAAGCGCACGAGCAGTTGCTAGGGTTTCATCTAATTTATTTGGCATTGCAATAACTGCTTCTGGGGGCATTTGCTTGAGGCGAATCATCGCTGAAATCATGCTTGATAATTCCGCTTGGCGTTTGGCAAAATCTTTTTGTTTATTGGCTTTTTGTTCTTCTAATATTGCGAGTTTATCTTCAAAATCGGAAAGTTCTTCTTCTTTCATACCAGCATTTTGGCGATTTTTACCATTTCCTCTTGCAGAGATTTTAACTCTCGTGCGATTTTTTCATTTTTCTCATTAAGTTCTTTGCTGGTTTGGTCAGTAGATTTTATTTGATTAATCGTTTCAGATAATTGTTTTTTTACGCTATCTTCATCTTCTGCATAAGCAAAGCTGCATAATAACATTAAGAACAGGTAAAAAAACTTCATCATTTTATAAAATCTCTATTTTTGCGAAAGATTGATTTATTAATAGCCAGAAAAAGATAAATTTGTAAAACTAAGATTAAAATATTGGGAATAAATTATGAATGTTAGCGTAATAATTGTTAGTTATTATACAGGTGTAAGTTTGTGGTTAGCAATTGACTCCGCTCTTGCTCAGCTTGAATGCGCTGAAGTTATTTTGGTAAATAACGGCAATTTCGCAGGCGAACAAAAAAAACTGCAAGAATTAGCGGCGCAAAACCCCAAAGTAAAATTGCTTTCTGGACAAGGCAATATTGGTTTTGGTAAAGCCTGTAATTTAGGGGTGGCAAATGCGAGTAGCGAATTTGTTTTGCTGCTTAACCCTGATAGTGTTCTGCGTGAAAATGCCTTTGCGAATATTTTAGCAGAAATACAAAATTATCCCGCAAATACGCTGGCGGGTTGTGCATTGACAAATCCTGACGGAACTTCGCAACGAGGTGGTAGGCGAGCATTAATGACTCCGCAAAATATGATTATAGAAAGTTTGCATCTTAACAAAATCAGCAAAAAGTTTGCAGGGGTGAATTTTCATCAATCAGCCATGCCAGATAATACAATAGAAGTGCCAGCAATATCAGGGGCATTTATGTTTTTGTCACGAGATTTTTATCAGAGTTTGGGCGGGTTTGATGAAAATTATTTTCTTCACATGGAGGATATGGATTTTTGTTATAGAGTGAACAAATCTGGTGGAAGAATTATACTTATCCCAAATGTTAAGGTTATCCATTTTAAAAGCACTAGCGAGGTTGCCAGTAGCTTAGTAGAAAAGCATAAAGCAAAAGGTTTTATTCGTTATTTAAGCACGCATTTTAATAACAAATACTTACCCGTTTTATTTGCAGGAATTTGGCTGCGTTATTATCTAAAACGCATTAGCAACTTTGTGGATAAATTATTTATTCCACCAATTGCCGCTAAAAATGAAATTGCACGGTTAGTTTTGCTTTATCGTTTAACTGCTAAAACCGCCCCAGCAAATGGCAAAACCATTTTAGTAACGGGCGCATCAACTCCAATAGGTTTGGCAATTATTGGTAAATCATTGGCTCTTGGCTATAGAGTTCTTGCTTGTTATAACCGCACTAAAATTGCGTTTGCACATGAAAACCTTAAATGGTTGAAGTTTGATTTAAGCAAACCAGATGAAATTGCTAATTTTAGCGAAATTAAAGCAGATGCTTTCTTTTATGCCGCAAAATTAAATTTGTTACCTGCATTATTGGTGAATGAAACTAAAAGAATAATTGTGATTGCTGAAAATGTTGAGAATGAAAAAGAATTGTTTAAACTCTCAAGCGACAAGCAATTAACTATATTGCGTCCGCTTATGCCTCATGGGGTTGGTTTTGGGGATTATGAAAGCAAGTTGATTGATGTAATTAACCGTTTTGGTATTTTGCCAATTTATAAAAAAGCCGAAGGTTTACGCAACCCTGTACTGGTTTTAGATGTCGCTGATATTGCTTTGGAAATTATCAGTAATTCTAACAGTTACGGCAAATTATATGATTTAGGCGGCAAGCAAATTATTTCACATCGTGAAATGTTGCTGAGTTTGTTTGATTATGCTGGCAAAAAACCCCGCTTAATTCACATTCCATTTATGCCACAAATTCTGGATTTCTTAGGTAAAGCCTATCAATATGAGAATATAAACTCTACTCTCGCCCACCGCATGAACCAGAATTTAGTGTGTGATAATACTTAATCTGCCAACGATTTTAGGGGTGAGGTTGTTTAAACCTCAGCAAACCTAGCTTTGCGCTTTTTAGGTAGGGTACAATTATAATCCACTAGCTCAATTGGGTAGTCACCCGTAAAACAAGCATCACAAAATTGTGGCGATTTTTTATTGCGATTCGCCTCGCCCATTGCACGATAAAGCCCATCAATTGAGATGAAAGCAAGACTATCAACCCCAATAATTTTTGCCATTTCTTTGACATCATTATTAGCTGCCATAAGCTGCGAGCGTTCTGGGGTATCCACCCCATAATAACATGAGTGAGTAGTTGGGGGGCTAGCAATACGCATATGAATTTCAGTTGCACCAGCATCTCTTACCATATTGACGATTTTTTTAGAAGTTGTGCCACGAACGATACTATCATCTACCAAAATCACCCTTTTGCCTTTGATTATCGCACGGTTTGCATTATGTTTGAGTTTGACCCCTAGATGACGCACTTGGTCAGTTGGCTCAATAAATGTCCGCCCGATATAATGGTTGCGGATAATTCCTAGTTCAAACGCAATTCCTGAAGCTGCGGAATATCCAATGCTGGCTGGCACGCCAGAATCTGGTACAGGCACAACAATATCAGCATCTACAGGCATTTCACGAGCAAGCTCTTCACCAATTTTTTTGCGAACATCATAAACATTGCGAGAGTCAATTATACTATCTGGTCTCGCAAAATAAATATATTCAAAAACGCAAAACCGCTCTTTTTGGGATTCAAAAGGTTTAATGCTACGCAAACCTTGCTTGCTAATGATGATAATTTCCCCTGGTTCAATATCACGGACGAAATCTGCACCAATAATATCAAATGCACAAGTTTCAGAAGCAAGAATGTAGGAATCCTCAAGCTTGCCAAGTGCAAGCGGTCGGACACCAAGCGGGTCACGCACGCCAATAACTTCATTTTCACTTAGGCAAACTAGCGAATATGCCCCTTTTATTTGTTTAAGTGCATCAATTAAGCGGTCTTCAACAGTGGTTTTGTCACTTAATGCCATAAGGTGAATTATAACTTCAGTGTCAGAAGTTGCCTGAAATATGCTGCCCCGTTTGATTAATTCACGGCGAAGTTGCATCGCATTAGTTAAATTACCGTTATGGGCAATTGCCAAACCACCAAAATTAAGCTCGGCAAATAAAGGCTGCACATTGCGCAACAAGGTCTCGCCCGTAGTAGAATAACGGTTATGCCCGATTGCAATATTGCCTTTTAATTTATCAATAATTGAAGCGGAACTAAAATTATCGCTAATTAGCCCCATTGCACGGTGAGAGTAGAATTGCGCCCCGTCATAGCTTACTATCCCTGCCGCTTCCTGCCCACGATGTTGCAGGGCGTGCAAGCCCAAAGCCGTATGTGCAGCAGCGTTATTATTATTGAATATACCAAATACGCCACATTCTTCGTGTAAATTATCGTCTGAATAAATCATAAATTTCTCTCAATTTTGTAGACCTGATTAAGTAATACTTTTTATAATTCAAGCAAT